>Ga0194129_10000794_pt1 | contig 57295 bp, 42 predicted proteins | sample TA2KigCa35mmetaG_FD_150862 | JGI IMG/M metagenome (GOLD analysis project Ga0194129, IMG submission 150862) | Freshwater microbial communities from Lake Tanganyika, Tanzania - TA2015038 Kigoma Deep Cast 35m | ecosystem: Environmental > Aquatic > Freshwater > Lake | place: Tanzania: Lake... | reverse complement strand
AATGCGGATCTTGTCCTCAGTCGTATGTCGTTTGCCTTTCATGGTCTGGGTCCTTTCTGGTGGCCCAGACTAACACCCAAGGCGGCTCAAAATTTCGGGGTCAGGTCAGCCTCTACCTTCGCATCACGTCACCGGTGAGCGGCCGCTGAAGCGGCCGGCTTCGACCGTCCCGCCAGCACGGCGCTGACGACGCCCGCAATCTGCATCGCCAGATACGGCGGAACCGCATTGCCGACCTGCCGGTACTGGTCGGTGGCCGCACCCTCGAAGAAATAGTTGTCGGGAAAGGTCTGGAGCCTCGCCGCCTCCCGCACGCTTAGGCTGCGGCACTGCTTGGGCTCGTAGTGGATGTAGTAGTGCCCGTCCTTCGCAATGTGCGACACGATGGTCGTCGACGGACGTCCCCCCACCTGTACCCGGAAGCGGTCCGCAAAAGGCAGGTCGACGAGATCGCCGGTCACGTTCACATGTTTCGGCCGCAGGAATTTCGGGACGTCGTGGAGCGACGGCGAACGGCCGTAATGGGCCGCATACTCCGACCAGAAGAAATACCGCATGAGGTCCGCGCCCATGTGCCCCCGGCTGTTGTGGTTGATCACCATGCCGCAGTCGCCCTCCAGGTACCACTCCGACAATCGGGCCGGGCCACCGTTGTCGCGTCCGATGAACCGTTGCCCGAGGGGATAGGACAGCGGAACGATTTCCAGCCGCCGGAGCAGCTCCCGGCGAAAATCTTCCTCCAGTTCGTTCATCGCGTGATCCTTCAGTACCTGGATCGCCGCGCGCCAGTTGACCGCACAGTCAAAGTCCTTCGACAGCCGGCTGCGGATCCGCGGCAGATCGCCCAGCGCCTCCGCGACGGTGACGGGTTCACCCCCGGCCCGGACCAGCGATGCCGGCTTGAGATTCAGGTCCCGCCTCAGCCCGAGCACAAACACCCGCGCCCGCGACTGCGGCACGCCGAACTCCTCCGCGCGCACCACGAAACGCCGGGGGTCGTCTTCGGCCGGCCCGCCGTCATCGACGGGATTGATGGGATGAAGATCATAGCCGGCCCCGCGCAGATCGGAGCAGATCAGCTCGAACATCCGCTGCCCCCGGTTCTTCGCCGATAGGAGTCCCGGCACATTCTCCATCACAAAGGCGGCCGGGCGGAACTTCCGGACGATGCGGAGATATTCGCGATAAAGGTAGTGCTTGTGATCGTCCTCGAACTTCTCGTCATGCGTCCGTCGCGCCCGCCCGACCAGCGAATAGGCCTGGCACGGCGGCCCGCCGATCAGAACGAAGTCACCCCGCCGGTCCCCCAGGGCCGCCGCGATCCGCTCCTCGATTTCGCGGTCACGCGATTCCGACTCGCCGAGGGTGGCGAGCATCGCCTCTCCCGAGGCCGCCTTCGCCGCTGCGCCTGCGCCGTCGAACAGCGCCTCCCGCGTCATTTCATTCCGCAGGTAGCGGAGATACTCTCCGGTTCTCCCCGCGTCCGCAAGATGCCGGTAGAGCGCGCGCAGCTCCAGTGTCCGGTGGGCCCACGGTTCGCACTCCACCGAGAGTACCGTCCTGAAAACGTGTCCGCCGCGCGCACTGCGCAGCCGGCTGAATCCTTCATTCAATCCGCCGGGTCCGGCAAAGAGGTCGATCAGGGGAATGGACATTTCGATTTGCTGCGACGAAAGGCGGTCGGCGCCGCCAAGTCCAGGGCCGTCAGCGCCCGCCGCCTTTGCGGCCCGGCGATTGGAAGAACCCCTCGGCGACAGCCCGGCGCTCGGCCTCAATCAGGATGTTCGCCTGAAGCTCGGAGGGAATCTTGCGGGGAATCGCACACGCCACCGCCAGAATTCCCATCTCCTTCGGACTGAGCTTGCGGGCGGTTTCATTCCACTCCTGCAGTTTCTGCCAGTGCGGCGCGCCCTTCTGGACCACATAGGTCTGCGCATGGATGCCGTCCTGGATGGTCTGGTTGCGGCCACCCTCCTTTTCCACCGTGGAGTTCTCCACGGAATTGATGAGAAACGGACGCACCCGGGCTCCCAGGGTGAGCTTCTCCCGCTGCACGAGGTCCCAGCAGCCGGGGTTTTTCGCCCATTCGCTGACGTTCGAGGTGACATCGCCCGGAGGATTCATGAGCAGCTTCGCCACCGCCCCGGCAATCGCGACGAGTTCCTCGGCCAGCGGAGCCGGCAGGGTCTGGAGCTGCCAGATCTTCAGAAAATCGATGAACCGCCCCGAATCCCGGACCATCGCCGCGAACTTGGCGAGGGCGTAGGTCACGATGTTGGCCTTGTAGCCCGAGTACCACGGCTGATCCAGAATCAGCCGGTCAAGATCGCGAAAGAACACGGCCTTCGCGACCGCGCGCTTGAACCAGATTTCGTTGAAGGAGACACCGGCGGCGGCGTCCCACTCCTTGGCGATCATGGACACGAAGCCCGGATGGCGCGGCCCGCCCGCAAACGCCTTCTGCGCTCCCAGGCTGACCACGTGCGGCTGCTCCTCGAAGGAAAGGATGAACTTCGCGAGGTCCGTCTTCGTGAACATCTGGGTCCGGGGATTCTGCAGGACGAACTTCTTCCGGTCGGACAGGGACATCCCGGCCTGGATGTTGATGTACTGCCCGCGCGCCCGCTCGTAGAACCAGTGGGTCTCGCGCACGCCGCCATCGGGCGCGGGAGCCCACAGCCGGCGGGAGAACTCCTCGATGCGCAGGTGGAACGGGTGATTGGAGAAGAAGTCGGCCGCGCTGACCTTGTTCTGGGTATTCGAGTATTCGGAAATCCGCGGGACCACCTCGTTGACGCGCTCACCCTCGACGACCGACAGCTTCACCTGAACATGGATGCCGTCTAGGTCGGCGCCCTCCCGGCGGCCGGCGGTGAAGATCGAGGCGGTGGTCTGGCCACCGTTCACAATCTGGAGATTGCGGATGCGGAGGATCCGGTCGCCGTCCTTCGTCGTCACCACCTCCTCCGCCGTCGCGGAAATCCCGTTGTTGTAGGAGAAGAACATCTGCGGCTCGTTCACGATCGTGTTGCGGATGCCCTTGTTCACCTTGCCGCGGAACTGCAGGAACGTCCGGACATTCTGCTCGAACAGCCGCTCGCCATACTGCTGATAAAGCCCGGCGAGAACGGAACCGGGCAGCACCAAAAGGTATGATTGCATGCGCTTGGCGTCGGCGAACGCCGGCAGGCAGCGGACTCCGCCTTCGGCAATCGAGGTCAGATCCACCTCGATGTCCTCCCGCTCGCGGCCGGACGATTCGAGGCGGTGCAGCCGCCCGAGGTCCCAGATCTCATAGGTCGTCGGCAGCCCCGCGACCTTTTCGGTCGGCAGTGATTCGACGCGCGTGCTCACACGCGCGTTCGTGAGAAGGACGAGCGTCAGCCGCTCGATTTTTTTGTCGGAATCAGCCAGGAGCCACGCCAGCTCGGCGACGGGCATCGATTCGTCGAGGGACTCGGCGAAGGAACGGTTCGCCCCCGTCTGCACGAAGCGGCTCAGCCGGTTGAAGCCAGTGGTGATTTCCGTGTTGGTGAGATTCTCGATCTCCGTCGAGTCCCGGTAGTCGGCCAGCATCAGAAAGAGATGACCGAACTCATCCTCCATCGACCAGGCGTCCACCGCGTATCCCCTGGGAGTGAACTTGTAGTCGGTCTGCGTGCAGCCGGAGACCACGCCCTGATCCTCAAGAAGCCCGCACATGTATTCCACGAACACGCTGCGGCTGAAGTTCGCCTTCGCTCCCGAGCGGGCGTGCAGTTCCTGGGTCAGGTCGGCATGAAACTCCTCGATGGTCATATCAAAGTTGGAGCGGAGCCTCAAACGGGGCGCAGGCGTCGAGACTCAGCTGATAGGTGATCCGATCGATCCCCTCCGGCACGCCGGCGGCCGCAAGCCGCGGAAACCCCTCCGCAATGCGGAAGGAGCGCGTGGCGATGCGCTGAAACACGAAACCGTCGTAGTGCTCCGACGGCAGATAGCCGGCGAGAAACAGTAGATTCTCGAAACGCTCGCGCGTGGACTCCGTGGCGCCTTCAAGCGCATCACGCACCCGCTGCGCCAGTCCGTTGAGCGTGAAGGCGCCGACATCATCGGCGTCGGCCGTCGCAAGCGTGTGAACCACGAGATACGCCTTCGGCAGCTGCGGGTTGAGCTGATCGACCGAACTGATCCGCACCCATGGCTTCGAGGAGCCCGACTGGCATTTCACCTCCACCGCCGTCTCATGCACCGCGAAATCCTGCGGCGCCTCCTCGGGGCCCTTCCAGAAGGCGACGGCGGCATCCCAGCCGAACCGTGGCGCGAGAGTGTCGGCCAGAAAGAGCAGCTCGCCGATGAGTCCCTTGATGCCCTCCAGAGGAAGGATCGGGGAACGCTGCCGGCGCAGGAACTCGTGCCAGCGCTGGAGACGGCGGATCAGGATAGCCATGGCGGCCGCCTCGCCGGAGCCGGCGGCGCTGGCCCGGACCAGATCGTTGCACAGGGCAAGGAACAGCTCCCAGTTCTGGTTTTCGTTCAGCAGCAGCATCAGCCGCGACCTTCCGTCCGCTGCGGTCGAGGCGAGACGGATGCCGGCAAGCTCCGGGAGACTCCGCCGGTCCGGCATTGCATCCGTCGCCGTTTCGACCACAAACAGGTAGCAACCGCGCACATCGACGCCCCAGAAAAGCGCCAGGGGATGCTGGTCGGACACGAGGCGCACGTTTAGTTCGCTCGTGGGCTTGGCGATGATGGACCAAGGATTTGTCATTCGGCCTCCTCCTCTTCCGGCAGCAGGACGTTCTTCTTCATCCAAACCATGTTCACGCGATACTGCACGAGCTTTTCGGGCTTCCGTCGGGATCCGGGATCACCCGGGAACCCGATGCCGAAAGCCGGCACGAACAGCGGACCCTTCTTCTCCGATTTGGCGTTCGCAAACATGAGCATCATCAGCGGCGGACGTCCGGCGGCATGCCGGAATCTCCGGTATTCCTTGTCCGGCACGTTGCCGCCGGGCTTCACCGCCGCGTACTCTGCGCGAATGCGGGCGATCTCCTCCCTGCTGAGCCCGGCCTTTTCGTCTCCCCGAGACGCCACCCTTCGCTTGGAAAAGGCGATGCGGTTCGCGCCAAAGTCGGCGTCAGCGACATTGCGAAGGATCGGATTGATCGGAAGGCCGCCAACGGAGGGGGCGCCCGCCGCTCCCACGCCGTCCGATGAGCGGAGCAGAACGTCAAACGTGCGCCTTCCAGTGGATTCGAGCCACGTGATGTATTCCAGCAGCGGCTCCCTCGTGGTCAGAATGCACTCCGGATGGTTCTGGTACTGCTCCAGCGCGGACTTGATGATTTCGCAAGGAACGTCCCGCCAGAACCAGCCAAGCTCGATGGCCTCCGTCTCCCGGGCCTTTCTGGCGGCGGCAACCACCCCCTCAAGTACTAGCGTGTTGTGTTCAACAACCTGCGGATTGGCCAGTACGACACTCGTCTCCGCCAGGCGGCCCTCCAGCGAAATGCTGACCGGAATCTCGCGGCTGGAGCGCATCTTGTTTCGCGCCGTCACAATCAGCGCCGCCGGATGGCTCCGAACCCTCAGTCCGAAATCCATGGGGGTGAGCTTAGCCTTCTCCATGGCCTTGAAGTCCGCCCTCAGCTCCTCGATAGCCTCGGCAATGTGCGCGTACCACGAAGCGGCGTCCGCAGTCATGTAAATGCGGCACAGATCGGCATATCCGTCCCGGTAGCCGAACCAGCGCCCCATCTGCATGAGCGCATCGTACATGATAGAATTGCGGAGAAAATAGCTCGTCGTGAGCCCCTCCAGTGTGAGGCCGCGCGAAAGCCCCAGCCCGCCCACAGCGATAATGGTGCGACCGTTCGGATAGTTGGTTTCGCTGTAGTCCAGTGAATCGGTGCTCCGGCGGTTGATGCTGATCACCTCGGCGGTGTCCGCCGCTTCCTTCAGCCGCGCCTGAACCTGATCCCACGAGAAGCCCGCTTCGGCGTACTCCTGCGACCAGACATCGTGCAGCTCGCGAAGAACGGAGCTTTCCAGGGCGCGCTTCGGCGCCAGTCCCGCATAGTTCGAGATCGCCTGGCGCCGCGATTTCACCCGGTCGGCCACGAGCGCCTTCAGGGTGTTCTGAACCTCGGTGAAGCGGCTGACGTTGATCATCATGGAATGATGACGCCCCGTCTGATTCCGCAGCAGCCGGATGGCCTTGACGATAATGAAGACGTCGATCGCCCGGCCGAGCGATTCCGGCAGCTCCTCCGGCTGGAAACGGATGTCGTGCCGGATGGGCAGTAAGTCCTCGTTGTCGTCGATCGCCCGGATGCAATCCAGCCTCGCGTCGTCGAGAAAGATCTCGTTCGCCCCGACATAGTTGTCGGGCGGATCCAGACTGAGAATGAAGTCGCGGGGAAAAAGGTCCCGATAGGTCTCACCGTCCATCATCTCCGCCTCGCTTTCCGGATCGATGAAGATGTTCGCGAACGGCGTCGCCGTGTAGCCGACGAACGATGAGCGGGGGAACATCGCGAGCAGATCGCGGATGGCGCGGTTGATGGTGGTGGGGTCCTCGTCCTCCTTGTTGGTGTTGATCGACGCATGGTCCGCCTCGTCGTCGATCAGCAGCATCGGAAAATCCTTCAGGTTGTGCCGGTTGTTTCCGGACAGCCACTCGCGGAGGTTTTTCAGGGTGGAGGTATTCTTCTTCAGGACGAGCACCACGGGCTCCCGCAGGGCGGCCAGTTCCAGCGCGATGGCACTGGCGGTGGCCTTCCGGAAGTCCTCCACGCTGGTGGTGAAGCAGACCGGACGCCGCTCCTGCCCGAAGGCGGCGGCGCCAATGTGCCGGTTCCGCTTCGTGCACCAGCCCATGAAGTCCGAGTCGATGCGCTCCTGCGTCTGGTTGCGCAGCGAATTGAGCATGCCGCCGAGGACGATGATGACCTTGTAGCCCGCGTCGGCCGCCTTGCAGATCAATCCGGTGTAGTTTGCGGTCTTGCCAGACTGCACGTGCCCCACGACGAGGCCGCGACGCGCCCATCCTCCCTCCTTCTGCGGATCCTCCAGATGGTCAAGAATCTTGTCGGTGATCGCATCCAGCCTGCCAACGACCAGCGGCGGAAACAGGCGCGATCGGAGGAGATTGTCGTAGCGCCGCCAGTAGTACGGATCAATCGAACCGCGCCGTTCGGCGAGCCACGGTCTAGGGTTCTCCGCCTCAAACAGCGATCCCGCTCCCATGCGGGTGTCAAAGAGCGTCTGCACCTTGCGCACCGCCTCCTCGATCTGTTCAGGCGTGTACGGAGCCTCTTCGGTGAGCGCCAGAACCCCCGCATGGGCCGCCGCGAGCGCGCGAAGCTCCGCCTTTGCCGGCGGCTCGAGCCGCTTCGCCAGCGCACCGGAGATCTGAACTACCAGCCTATGTAGATCGGGCATTGGAGTGGGGTTGGGCAAGAAGCCGATCGACCACTTCGGGGGGCAGGTTGGGAATCTCCGATTTCAGCACCTGCTGACGGAGTTCGTCCCCCTTCAGTCCGACTCCGCGAAGGGCCTCGATGAGACGAACGACCACGTCGGTCATCTGCGCCTCGTCGGCGATCGGGCCGAACTGCACATCGTCGTTGGCGGCGTCAGAAAAATACAGGTCGGCCGGAAACGCGGCGCTCACCAGCCGGAGACAGGCGCGGTTGCGCGCCCGGCGGACCGGATCGTCGTCGTTGACGAGCTCCCGCACGAGCGGGTGCTCCAGGTTGAGCACGTAGCGGACCGTCGCATCGACGACCTCCCGCCGCCAGACCGGCACCGTGTCGCGCTGCTGCAGTTTCGCGGCCCGGTTGGTGTAGACGCGCCGGCCGGATCCGGCGATGCGGTGGATGATCCGCTTCAGCTCGCGCAGCACGGACTCCGGCGGATCAGCCTGGGACTTCTTGATGTCGATGCGCCAGAGGTGGTCCAGCGTATTTGGAATGTCCACACGGACACGGACCAGCTTGTTCAGCTCCTCCTTGCGGATGAGGCGGAACCAGGTGCCCTTCACGATCAGCCGCCGGTTACGGTAGACGTAGAATCCCTGGTTCTGGAGATAGCCGTCGTCGCCGCCGAAGAGTTCGTAGTCGGCGCGGGCGATCTTGGTGTGGTGAGGAAGGACGAACGGCTGGACCTCGACCCGTTCGCCGGCGACGGCAACCGCCTCCAGCGGCAGCTCCTGCCGCGCGGGATGGCGCGGTCCGAACGGATCAAACGGATTCAGCGGACCGCCGTTGAAATCGATCCTGACCGGCTTGCGTCCGGCCTCCGAAGCCAGAAAGCGGTGAAACACCGTTTCGAGGTGGAGGCGGGTGTGATCCAGCACGTCCGAGAAGCGCCGTTCCGACAGGGTTCCCGCCGCATCCGAAAGAACGGCGTCGAGCCGCTGCCAGATGACGGCGGTGCCGGTGGCCCCCTCTTTAATTTCCTCAAGCAGCGGACGGGTGACGGGATCGTCCATCAGCATGCGCTCATCGGGAATGACCGCCTTCCACTGCGGCGACTTTGCGTCCTTCAGCCGGTCAATGTCCCAGGCGCATGCGCTGACCTCGCCGCCGGCCTTGCTGAGGACCGTGACCGACCGGCACTGCGACAGGGAGGCGGTCTTCATGCCGAGGCCGAAGCGGCCGAGATCAAGCGGAGAGCGTCTGGCCAGCGGCGATGTGCTGCCGAATCGCATCGCCTCGTGCAGCCGATCGCGCGTCATCCCATGGCCGTCATCCAGCACGGCGATCCACGGCTGACCGGCGCACCACAGAAAACGGACGGAGATCCGGGAGGCCTTCGCCGTGATGCTGTTGTCGACGATGTCGGAAAGGGCCGTTTCGAATGTATACCCAATGCTTCGTAGTGACTCCATCAGGTAGGCGGGATGCGGAGTCAGCTCGACGGTCGTCATAAAGCGGCCCCGATGAGGTTGTAAGGGACCCGCGGGTTTGTCCATCACGGCGCGCAGCGGGTGATCCAAGATTCGCGAATGCTATAGCCGGACTTCACCGCGCCGCCTTAGGTCAAAACCCACGCCTGTCCTAACGGAAGCCATTGATCTCCATTTGGATAGGTGTATTGGAAGTGAGATCTGTTGTATGATCTTCTGCAAACAGCTCTGGGAGAGGCACTTTCTCCAACGCGGAAATCGACACTATTTGCAGGATCTGGTGCAGGCTGCCTGGCAGCGCCATTTCTTTCTTGGCGATCGCCACGAGCAGGTACGAGCAGATTGCGGCCCAAATTTGCACGCTGACTCCGTTTGTGTTCGTCGCCAAGAAGCCGCGCAACCGCAGGTGCTGCTTGATCCAACGGAAGAACAATTCGATTTCCCAGCGTCGCCGGTAAATCGCCGCGATGGTCAAGGCGGGCAAGACGAAGTTGTTGGTGAAGAAAACCAGCCCATTTAAGGAAAATTTTCAAGGACTGCGGAATAGATCCAAAGAAGGCTCGGAAACAAGGACCCAATCCCCCCCTCCCCTGCACAACGGCCCCGGCGCAGGATGGCCTCACTGATTCGCTGTACTCCAAAACGGCTAAAGATAGCACTCGATCCGCAGTCCCGTATGAAGGGCGACACCGGAGTTGAGCGCCCGCTCGGTGCGTCTGCGTCATCAGTGCCACTCTGCAACTTCTTAGGGCTTCGGGCCGAAAAAATTAGGACCCGGCAGGCCCGATCCGAACAAAAAACCCTGCAACCAAATCGGTCACAGGGTCTTAGGTGAAAATGGAGCGGGCGAAGAGACTCGAACTCTCGACGTCCACCTTGGCAAGGTGGTGCTCTACCAACTGAGCTACGCCCGCAAACAGGACGGCGAGAACATAGCCTGTACGGGCGGGCGTCAATAGGTTTTTTGGCCCGCGTCTCGCCGCCGCCAAATCAGCCTTCCTTCACGTCCAGATCCGGCCACTGCGCGAGTTTGCGGTGCAGGGTCCGGCGGCTGATGCCCATCAACTGCGCCGCCCGGGTGCGGTTGCCCCGGGCCTTGATCAGCGCCTCCCGGAGGAGGCGTTTCTCATTCTCCTCGACCGAAAGCGCCCGGTCCGGGGCCATCGTCCAACCGGGGGTCACCGGCACCGCTCCACCCGCGCCGACTCCCAACGAGCCCGCCCCGCTGCCAAAGCTTCCCGGCATTCCGGCCGAGCCCACGCCGGTCGCACCGGCACCACCGGCGGCTCCACCCAGCCCGCCTCCGCCCAAGGTTGCTCCAGCGAACGCCGCTCCGCCACCCGCTCCCGCCACGCCTGCGGAGCCACTGGCCCCCGCCGCACCCAGGGCAAACACGGGGACAAGCCCGCGGAACTTGGGCTCAAGGTCGTACTGGGTCAGTTTCCGGCCTTGCTGCAGGACGACGATGTTCTCGGCGAAGTTGCGGAGTTCACGGATGTTCCCGGGCCAGGGATAGGCCTGCAGGCAGCGCATCGCGTCCGGTTCCACCGGCGAGGCCGCAAAGCCGTTCTCCTGCGCGAAGTGCTTCAGGTAATGCGTGAGGAGGAGCGGGATGTCGTCCGGGCGCTCCCGCAGGGGCGGAAGGCCGATGCGGACGACGTTCAGGCGGAAGAAGAGGTCCTCGCGGAACCTTCCTTCCCGCACCATCTGCTCAAGCGAGCGGTTCGTCGCGGCGACGAGGCGGACGTCGAGTTCGAGGGGCTTGTTGCCGCCGACGCGCTCCACGGTCCGGGTCTCCAGAAAGCGCAGGAGTTTCACCTGCGTGCTGGGCGTGATTTCCCCGATTTCATCGAGGAAGAGGGTGCCGCCGTCCGCCGCTTCAAAGCGACCGATCCGTCGCTCCGTCGCACCGGTGAAGGCACCGCGCTCATGCCCGAAGATTTCGCTCTCAAGGAGATTCTCCGAGAGCGCCGCACAGTGCACCGCAATGAAGGGCGCGCGCGACCGGGGACTCGCCTGATGGATCGCCTGCGCGATGAGTTCCTTGCCGGTGCCGCTCTCGCCTTCGATCAGGATCGTCGCCCGCGAGGGCGCGACGAGGCGCACGCGGTCGAGCACGTCCTGCAGCTTCGAGGAACTGCCAATGATGCCCGAGAAGCTGAACTTCTCATCAAGGCGTTCATGCAACTGCTTCACCTCGACTTCGAGGGTCTTGTTCTTCAGCGCGCGCTGGATGAGGATCTCCAGGCGCTCGATGTTCACCGGCTTGGTCAGGAAATCCACCGCCCCGCGCTTCATCGCCTCCACCGCCGTATCAATGCTGCCATAGGCAGTCATCATGATCACCGCCGGGCGGTTCGACAGGGTCAGCGCCTTGTCGATCACCTTCAACCCACTTTTGCCGCCGGGCATGCGGAGGTCCGTCAGCACGACGTCAAATTCCGTCGAATCCATCAGGTTGAACGCTTCATCCGCGTTCCCCGCCACCGAGACGTCATAGTCTTCCGCCAGGGCCTGCTGGAGCCCCTCCCGGGTGTTTTTCTCGTCGTCGACGATGAGAACGCTCGGCACCATGGGGCAAATTGACACACCAGAGGCCGCGACGGTCAAGCGCACAGGCGGAGGCCGGGATTCGGCCGGTCCGCCGGGATGGCCTCGGCGCCGCGCTGGCCCGCGGTGGCGCTTCGTCGGCCGCACCGCGCCGGTTACGCTTCGTTCACCGCACCGCGAGTCTCGCGAGGCGAGCCTCGCGGCTACTCGCCCGCCGGGGCGAGCATGCGCACGCGGCGGTCCTTGCGGGGAAAGCGGAGAGTCACGACGGTGCCAACGCCTTCCTTGCTTTCAATGCCGACCTGTCCGCCGTGCTCGCGAAGGATGCGTTGCACGATCATCAGGCCGAGGCCGTGGCCGCTGGCTTTCGTGGTGTGGTAGGGTTCGAACAGTTTCAGGAGGTCCTCCTGGCGGATGCCGCTGCCGGTGTCACCGAAGACCACGCTGACGAAGTCGTCGTCCGCCGACGCGCCGACGCGGAGCACGCCGCCGGGCTTCATCGCCTCCATCGCGTTCTTGATCACGTTGAAGAACGCCTGCTTCACCTGATCGCGGTCCGCCATCACCGTCGGCAACCGGTCCTGCGTCTCCGCCTCCACCTTGATCCCACGGTCGGCGAGTTCGTCTTGCTGGAAGCGGAAGACGTCAGCGAGGATCTCCGCGACGTCGTTCTCGACCAGCGCCGGGGGCCGCGGGCGAATCGCCTCCAGGAAATGCGTGATGATGCCGTCGAGGCGCTGCACTTCAGCCTGGCAGACGGCAACCGACTCCGCGAGCGCCGCGGCTTCCTTGTCCTTCGCCGCCAGCCGCAGTTTCTTGATCCGGCGCTCCATCAACTGGAGGTGAATGGTCAGGGAATTCAGGGGATTGCCGAGTTCGTGTGCGACACTCGCGGCGAGCAGCAGGATCGACGACGTGCGTTCGCTTTCGATGCGCTCCTCGGTCGTCGCCTTGTCGCGGGTGACGTCGGTGAGTATCACCGCGAAGCGCCGCTCCGCGCCCGACTTCGTCTCGGACCGGAAGGGCACCATGTACAGGCGCACCGTGCGGGGCTCGGGATAGGTGAGTTCGAATTCGCGCGCCACGATCGGCAGCGCGACGTCGTCGTCCATCAAGGCGCCGAGCGAGGGGCGCAGGCCGGGAACGAGGCGCCAGAGGGTCTGGCCGGCGAGGTCCTTGCCGCCACCGAGGCCGATCAGGCGGTCCGCGGCGTCGTTGGCGTAGGCGATCACGCCCTCGACGTCGACGACGAGCACGCCCTCCTGCAGGAGGTTGAAAATGTCCTCGAACAACCCGCGCTCCCGCGCCAACCGCTGCACCAGGTTGGTGAGGTTGACCGCGTCGAGTTGGTCGAGCCGACCAAGCACGCGATCAAGGGAGGAGGGACGTCGGGTGGCCATGGCGGGGCGTCAGGCTTCGTCGGTGCCGAGGAAATCCATCTGGCCGGGGTCGGGCTGGGCGGCAAGCAGCTTACGCAGGAAGACGTCGCGGTGCTGGGCGCAGCGGCCGAGCCGGAGGACGGCGTCGCGGTGCTCCTCGGTGCCGTAACCCTTGTGTTGGGCGAAGCCGTAGCCGGGGTGCTGGGACTCGAGTTCGACCATCAGGCGGTCGCGGGTGACCTTGGCGATGATCGACGCCATCGCGATGCACAGGGAGCGGGTGTCGCCGGTGACGACCGCGACGTGCGGGTACGGGAAATGCCGGAGCGCGAGACCGTCGATCAGGATGCGGGCCGAGGCCTGGGGCTGAAACGCCGCAACCTCCTCGGCGGAGGAAAAGAGATCCGGCTCGCTCACCGGCGCGAACACCGACGGCGGGTAGATGCCCTCGAGGGCGCGCCGCATCGCCAGCTTGGTCGCCCCGAGGATATTCAGCGATTCGATCTCAGCGACGTCCGCGACGCCGAAGGTCGCATGGATCTGGCCCTCGTTCGCGAGCCGCTCGAAGTCGGTCCAGAGCGCCTCGCGCTCGTCGGGGCCGAGCTGCTTGGAGTCGTTGATTCGGCGCGCATTTGCCTCGGTCCAGCGGCCCTCGAGAAAGGCCCGCGTGACCAGCACGGCGCCGGCGACGACGGGGCCGGCGAAGGCGCCGCGGCCCGCCTCGTCCACGCCGATCAGCTCCGTCACCCCTTCGAGGTGCTTCAGGTCGAAGCTGCGCAGTTGCCGCCGTTTGGCCATGCCACGAATGCCCGCAGGGGTGTCACCACTCCAACTTGGCCTTGGGTTCCGGCAGCGGCAGCTCGTCGAGCTTGCCGGCGTCGCGCACGACCTCGTAGGCGGTGCGGAAGTGCAGCTTGGCGAAATCGCCGAGGGCGCGCGCACCGAAGCGGGCGATGATTTCCGCGCCCTGTTTCTTCACCAGCGGGCCGGCGCCCTTCTGGAGCTTGGAGCCGAAGCGATCGGACAGCCGCTTCATCTCGCGCACGTAGGCGGCGCGGGCGACGACGGAGGCGGCGGCGACCACGGGGTCCTCTTCCGCCTTGGTCCGCATGCGCAGCTCGAAGTTCTTCACGCCCTTGCGGGCAAGCTCACGCTGCACCAGCGGCTGCTCCGAGAACTGGTCGAGCAGCCCCCACGGCACCGGCTTCTCCGCCAGAGCCTGCTGGAGCGCGGTCCCGTGCAGCCACGCCAGCAACAGGTTGAGGTTCGCGCGCGGGCGGGCCATCAGCTCGTTGTACTTCGGCATGCTGCAGTAGCAGGTCTTCACGACGGCGCCATGGGTGCCGCGGATCATTTCGTCGAACGCAAGGATCTGCCGCTCGGCGATGCGCTTGGAGTCCTGCACGCCGGCCTCGCGCCACTTCTCAATCATCGACTCCTGGGCGATCACGGTGGCGGCGATCACCGGGCCGAAGAAGTCGCCCTTGCCGCTCTCGTCGAGCCCCGCATGCGCCTCGAACCACTCGGGGTGCAGCACGTTGTCGTAGCCCAGCTTCGGCGCCAGCGTGACCTCGGGTTCGAGGGTCATGGTGACGAAATCCTCGGTGCCCTTGCCGGCGACCACGACCTTGCCGCTGGAGTAGGCGGTGACGTTGCAATCGGGGCCGCGGAAGGCGAACCGCGCATGCTCCACCTCGAACGGCGCCCAGCCGCGGCTGGCGAGGATCCCGCGCAGCTTCGCCATCTGGGTGTCGTCCAGCTTCACCGTGTAGGTGCTCAGCTTCTTGGGGGCTGGTTCGGCCTCCGGGTCGGAGCTGCGTTTCTTGGGCATGAGGGACAGTAAACCGGGGAACGGGACGGAAATCGCGCCAAAAATGCAGGACGGACTTTTGTCGGGCGGACTTTTCTGCGTTGTCTTCTGCGCCGGTCGCCGGCCCTCGCCGCGCGGCAACCGTTTCACGTCGCTGTCCCTCTCCCGACCCTTCGTCCGCCCTCCACCGCCGCTTCTCCACTGGCCCTCGCCGTCCGCTCCCGTCCGTCGCTCGTCGCCCCTTTCCTGCGTCCTTGCCTCCCGTGCCTGCCCCTCACCCTCCACCCCTCGTGCAGCAGCGCGCCGATTTTCAGGCGGCGCTGCTCGGCTGGTACCGCCGGCACCAGCGCGACCTCCCGTGGCGGCGGCGGCCGAGCCTGTACGGCACCGTCGTGAGTGAATTCATGCTGCAGCAGACGCAGGTGAAGACGGTTCTGCCCTATTTCGCGCGCTGGCTGGAGACGCTGCCGGACTTTCCGGCCCTGGCGGCCGCACCCGAGGCGCAGGTGCTGAAGCTCTGGGAAGGACTCGGCTACTACTCGCGGGCGCGCAACCTGCACCGGCTCGCGCAGGCGATCGCCGCGCTGCCCGCGCCGCCGCGCGACGCGGCGGCCTGGCGCGAATTGCCCGGCGTGGGACCGTACACCTCGGCGGCGATCACCAGCATCGCCTTCGGCACGCCCGCAGCCTGCGTCGACGGCAACGTCGTGCGCATCCTCGCCCGACTGACGGCGGACGCCACGGCGTTCCGCGACAGCGCGAGCGCCGCGAAGGCCTTCACGCCATTGGCGGAGTCGATCCTGAGCCCGGACCACCCCGGCGACCACAACCAGGCGATGATGGAACTCGGGGCAACGGTCTGCCACCGCCAAAAGCCGCTCTGCCTGACCTGCCCGGTGCGAGGGTTCTGCCGGGCCGCGGCGGCGGGAGATCCGGAGGCCTACCCGCGCCTCGCCGCGAAGATCATCGAGAAGAAGGAGATCACCCGCGTCTGGTGCGTGCGCGGCGGCGCCCTCCTCCTCCACAAGACGGCCGCGACGTCGCGCCGCCTCGCCAACGTCCACGAACTGCCGGCGGCGGAACACCTCGCGCTGGCGGCCGAGCACGTGCGACGCGCTCCCCTCCTCGCCACGCGGCGACGCGGCATCACGCGCTTCGCGATCACCGAGACGATCCACGCGGTGACGCTCTCCGGAGCACTCCCCGGTCCGATCACTCCTTCGGCGGACGGCTCCTCCGGTGTCGCTGACTCATCGCGCGCCCGGTCGACCGCCGCGTCGCCGGCCAAGGCGCCGACGCACACGCAGGCGGAGGCATCGGCAGCCGGCGACCTGGTCTGGGTCGCCTTGAACGCTCTCGAGACGGTCCTCCTGTCGGGTCCGCACCGGCGCTGGGTGAACGAGTTGCTCCGCGACGGCCACGGACAGGCCCGCGGACGGGCCGCCGGCTGATCGTCGCAGCCGCTCACGCCGGGGGCCCGACTCCGCCGAGCCCCGGGGGGCCGCGAAGCCCCGCGGTTCGCGAAGGAGCTTTGTCGACAAGGGGGGCGCACGTGCTAGAAGAACGCTGCGTCGCACGGGTGCTTTTGCCCGCCCCGGTCGCCCGGCCGACGCGTTCTCCATTCCCCTCGACCATGCGCCCGCAAGCCCTCGTCTTCGCCCTGCTTGTGCTCACCCGGTTCGTCGTCGCCGCACCTTCGGCCCCGTCTCCGGCGACCTCACCCGCCGCGGCCGGCTCCACGAAGCCCTCCGCGCTCCGCCTGCTCCACCGCGATCCCGCGGCGGCCACCGCCCGCACCGCGTTCGTGGATGTGAACGTCCTGCCGATGGATGCCGAGCGCGTGCTCCTGCGGCAGACGGTGTTGGTGGAAGGCGACCGCATCACGGCGATCGGGCCGGTGGGCGAGGTGGCGGTGCCGACCGATGCGCGGCGCATCGACGGCACGGGCCGCTTCCTCCTTCCCGGCCTGGGCGAAATGCACGGCCACAATCCGCCCGTCGGTTCGTCGGTGGACTACGTCGAGCGCATCTACTTCCTCTTCCTTTCAAACGGCGTCACGACCGTGCGCGGCATGCTTGGCTGGCCCGGCCAGTTGGAACTCCGCGAGCAGGTCCGGGACGGACGGCTTCTCGGTCCCACCCTGCTCCTCGCCGGACCCAGCTTCAGCGGCGCCTCCGTCGCCTCACCGCAGGCCGCCACGCTGCGCGTCGAGGAGCAGAAACGCGAAGGCTGGGACCTGCTCAAGGTGCACCCCGGGGTGAAGCGCGAGGTGTACGACGCCATGGCGGAAGCCGCGGACCGGCTCGGCATCCGATTTTCGGGTCACATTCCGCTCGAGGTCGGTCTCGAGCATGCGATCGCGCGCCGCCAGGAAACGGTGGACCACCTCGACGGCTACATTGAACTGCTCGGCGGCGATCAAGGGCCGCTCGATCCCGCGCGACTGGCGGCGATCGTTCGGAGCACGCGGGAGACGAACACCTGGGTGGTGCCCACCATGGCGCTCTGGGAAACGATCATCGGTGCCGCGGACCTCGCGAGCATGCTGGCCTACCCGGAACTGCGCTATCTCCCCAAGGCCGAGGTCGAGCGCTGGCGCGTCTCCTATGAGCGCCGCCTGGCCGACCCGAAGTTTGACCGCGCCCGCGCCCGCCGCATCGCGGAGAACCGGATTGTCCTGCTGCGTGCGCTGTCGGAAGGCGGCGCCCGGGTCCTCTTCGGCACGGACGCCCCGCAGCAATTCAGTGTACCCGGGTTCTCGATCCACCGGGAATTTCCGCTGATGCTGGCGGCCGGGATGTCACGCTACGACATCCTGCGGTCAGCCACGCGGACGGTCGGCGAACACCTGGCGGCGACGGACCGCTTCGGCGTGGTTGCCCCCGGCTCGCGAGCCGACCTCGTGCTCGCGCGCGGCAATCCCCTCACCGATCTCGCGCACCTTCGCGAACCCGCCGGCGTGATGGTCCGCGGACACTGGCTGGCGGGCGACACGATCGCGCAGGTGCTGGCCGCCTACGCGGAGCGGCGCGACTAGCGAGCGCGCTCGGAGCCAAGGTCTTTTGTTTTGGAGGGCCGTAGTGTAAGGAGCGGCGAGGCTGCGGCAGTCTAGTTCTAGGTGGAGCCACGCTCTAGCTGCCTGCCTTCACGTACGAGCGAACGTCGACGAGCTTGAGTTTCGAGACGTGCTTGAACTCGCTCCCGTTCAGCGTGGCTAGTGTGTGACCGTGCGTAAGAGCGCTCGCGGCAATGATCATGTCATCAGCGCCGATGAGAGAACCCGACTTCGCAAGCCCGGCCCGGAGCGTGGCATGGGTGCGTGTCACCGCCAGATCGTAGTCGATGACGTCAAGGGCTTGGCGGAAGTGCTCGACGATGGCGGATCGTGCCGCCTTGCGAGACGCCGAATTTGCACGTTCAACCCCGTGCAGAAGTTCAGCCGCGCTGATCCTGAACCTTGCCACAGAAAAGGATGGGGCGATGGCCCTCTCCTCTTCCTCAACCTCTTCCATCGATTGGGCAAAGGCTCTGGCCCGGAGCAAGGGCCGGAACGATTTCCCTTCCGTTTGCCCGTGGTTCGTGGGAAGCAGCAACCCGCTCACCGTGCCGATCCCTCCCGAGCCCCCTTCCCCGCCGGATGAACCGACGGCACCCACGCCGGCGGAACTGACGCTGCGGCCGATCGGCTTCGTCCGCACCGGCAAGCGGGTGAAGTTCGCGGCCCGCCACCAGCCCGAGGAGACGCAGGCGGAGACCAACGTCGTCGAATTGCTGCCCGGCCGGGACCTCGAGCTCGCCCTGCGCGACCTCGCGGGATTTTCCCGCGTGTGGCTGATCTGGTGGTTCCACCGCAACCCCAACTGGCGCCCGCTTGTCCTGCCGCCCCGCGGACTGGCGCAGCGCCGCGGCGTCTTTGCCACCCGATCTCCGCACCGACCGAACCCGATTGGCATCACCCCGGTGCACCTCCTCGCCGTGCGGCGAAATTCGCTCGTGATCGGACCCTGCGACCTCGTGGACGGCACGCCGATCCTTGACCTGAAACCCTACATCCCCGCGTACGACGCCTTTCCGGAGGCGACGGCGGGATGGCTCGACGACGTCGACGCCGCGCTCGCGGCGCCGCCGGCGTTCACCGTCGCGCTCGAACCGCTGGCGACCGAGCAACTCGCGTGGCTGAAGACTGCGCACGGCATCGACTTTGAGGACCGCCTGACGGATTTGCTCGCGCGGGACCCGACGCCGCACCGCGCGCGGCGCATCCGGCGCCGCCGGTCGGGCGTGCTCGAGATCGGGTGCGGTGCGTGGCGCGCGCAGTTCGCGGTGGAAGGCGCCCAGGTGCGCGTGACCCTGATCGAGCCCGCCTACCCAAAGCGCTTCCTCCTCGACCCGGAACGCCCCGGCATTCCCGACGGCGCCGCCCAACTCGCGTTCCTCGAGCACTGGCCCGAGCGCGAAGCATAACGTCCCGCACGGACTGAGGGAGCTCCCACGTTCGCCGGATGGCCTCGCCCCGCAGCGGGCGGCGACCGGAGCCGAGCGCCCGCCGCCGCAAGGCCGGCCCCCCCGCACCACGCGGCGTGGCTGCGAGGGAACCGATTCGCGGCGGGATCGGCCGCGCCACCCGCGCGCGGCACGCGCACCGCAGGTGCCGCGGGCCTCGGGCAACGGCTGAGCGAGCCGACGAACTCGGCTTAGTCAGGCAGACGCTCGGTGGCGCCCCCGCTGCGCTCGCCGCCGCGGAAACTCCCGCTGCGGGGTCCGTTCTCGACAGTCCGCGACGACGGGCCGGAGCGCGTTTCGAACGACTGCTCGCTTCCGCCCACGTTGGCGCCGGAACGCGCCGCTTCCGGATTGCCCCAACGCGAGCCCCGCGATGGTTCCGCAGGCGCGGGGGAGGAATACTGCAGCACGCCGGGATCCGCGACGACGGGGGCCGCGGTGCGGGGCGTCTCGACGCGGGAGGTCCGCGGGCTCGCCCCGGCCCATCCGCGGGCACCGTCGCCGGCGGTCACGGTGGTGGATCGCTCCGGCCGCGAACCGAAGGAACCCCCGCTGCGGGAATCCACCTCGCTCCGACGAGATCCACTCCGGGACGTCGGGGCCGGTGCCGTCGCGACGGAAGCCGCCGCGGCGGCGCCGGGAGCGACGGCCGGCGGGGCATCGTCGGGCCGGACGGAATCGCGACCCCGGCCCGCCTCCCACGACCGCGCCGACCCGGCCGGACGCGCGCCGAAAGCCGGGCGCGAACCGGACGCCTGCCCGGCAGGCGCTGCCGCCGTATTGGCGGCCGTCGCTGACTCCACCGGCTGCGGTGAATCATAGGCCCGGGCAACCACCCCGGCAGCCTCAGCGCGGGAGCGCCCGAGTTCCATCACCGGGCGGGAGGCCCCGTTCCCGAAGGACGTGCCGCCGGCCGCCGACCTGGCGCCCACGGCAGACGATCCCCCGCCGGCCGACCGTCCACCCGCGAAGGACCGACCGCCGGAGGCCGGTGCGCCCCCGGCAAACGACGCGGCACCCGCGGCCGAGCCGACTCCGGCAGCCGAGCCCTCACCCGCCGGCAAGCCGACTCCGGCAGCCGACACGACTCCCGGCTCCGCGCCGCGCGGGGCCCCCGGCCGGGCATGTGTGCGCACCGTCGCGCCCGATTCAAACCGGAAGCGGTGCGGATTCGGCGACCACGTCCGCCAGTGCGGCGAGGGATCATGACTCGGGTGGGACCACGTGCGCGTGACGATGACGGTGGTGCGGGGCGGCTCGCGCCAGACCCGCACCCGGTGCGGCCGATCGACGTAGCAGATGGTGCGGCGGCCCCAGTCGCACCCGTAGGCAAGCCAGTAGCCGCAGGAGTAGGCGCGCCCAAAGCTGATCACCACGCGGGCCCGGTGAATCGGCGCGCTCACGTAGACGGCGAACGGATCGTAGACCGGCACGTAGATCACCTCGGGCTGAGCGGGGACAATGACGATGTTGCTGCCCACGTCGGAGACCACGTGCTGCGGCGTGGTGCGCAGCGCGCCGCTGGCGCGCGCCTGGGCCCGCCGCCGCTGGATCGCGGTCATGACATCGGCCGGTTGCAGCGCGAACGCCTCGCCGAGCCGCTTCGTCCACGCCAACTCCTGGTCGAGCCACGCAATCACCGTCGGATAGCGCGCGAGCAGCTTCACGGAGTCGATCCACGGCTGCGCCTCGATCTCCGCCTCCGGCTTCGGCTGCGAACGCAGGAAGCGCGCCGCGAGCACCACATCCGACGGCTCGGTGGCGGCCGGCAGGATCAGCGCCACCAACGCGTCCGGATACAGCGCAAGCGGGGCGACAAGGTTGTCGAGCTCAACCGCGGAGAGCGCCGGCTCCGCGAACTCCGCCGGCACGGGCGGCGGCGCGGTCAACGGCTCCGGCAGCGCGGACGGAGCCGCAGCGGCGGAAGGCTCAGGGGACGAACCGGGGACGGACTCCTGACCAAACAGGCAAGAGAGACTTGCCGAGCAGACCAACGCCATCGTGGGGATACGTGGATGCACGGGAGGAACGGGGTTCCTGCTTGAGACCCGGTGCCCCCGGGGCGGTGCCGGCGTTTCGGGCCGGAATTGCTAGCCACTCGACCGCAGCGACTTGCGTGCAAGATTTCCGTGCGCCATCCGACTGCGGGCGCCGTCATCAGTCAACAATCGCTTGGTAAACAGACACCTTGAGCTTGCGGTTGAGGTCGAGGCCGCCGGACGGCAGCAACTGCGCCATGAAGAACGCCACGACGCCCTCCTTGGGGTCGACGAGGTACTGCGGGTAGTAGGCGCTGCCCCATCCATAGGCGCCCTCGGAGCCAAGTTCGCCGAATGCGCCGAGATCCTGATTCACCCAGAACCCCAGACCGTGGGCGTTCGTGTCGTTGCGGAAGAGAGTGCCCGTGTGATTGGCCGTCATCAACTCGACCGTCTTCGGCGAAAGCACGCGGACGCCGTCGAGTTGCCCGCCGTTGAGCAGCATCTGCAGGAAACGACCGTAGTCGCGGGCGGTGGAGAGAAGCCCCGCGCCGCCGGAGAAGCACTTGCGCGGACCGTGCACGTAGTCGCTCTTCTCGGTGGGTTCGCGCAGGGTGAGCTTGCCCTCCTCGAAGCCGTAGACCGGCGCCAGGCGGTCGGCCTTCTCCAGCGGGAGGAAGAACGACGTATCCGTCATGCGCAGCGGCGCGCAAATCCGCTCGGCGATGAAGCGGTCGAGCGTCTGCCCGGAGACCACCTCGACGAGGTAGCCGAGCACATCGGTGCCGTAGCCGTACTGCCACGCCTCGCCCGGGTGTCCGTGCAGGGGGAGCGTCGCCAGTCGGTTGATGCACTCTCCAATCGTCTCGTTCTTGTCGGCGAGGTACCAACCGTGCAGACCGGCGGCCTTGTAGCGCTCGACTGCCAACCCGGCGCCGTAGGTGAGACCGGCCGTGTGGGTGAGCAGGTCGCGGATCTGAATCGGCCGACGCGCCGGCACGGTGACGTACGTGACCCCGGCGGGCGAGCCGGCGGGGGCGGGCTCAGCGACCACGGAATTGGCGAAGGCGGGCAGGTACTTCGAGACGGGATCGTGCAGGAGGAAACGGCCCTCCTCGTAGAGGATCATCACCGCGACGGACGTGATGGCCTTGCTCATCGAGGCGATGCGGAAGATGGAATCCTCGGACATGCGGATCCCGCGTTCCTTGTCGCGCCACCCAAACGCCTGCAGGCGCGCCGGCACGCCGTCGCGCGAGACGTAGAGCACGCCCCCGGCCAGCGCCTCGCGGTCGATGCTCTGCTGGATAAGCGCATCCATCCGGGCGAGACGCCCTGGATCGAAGGTTCGGGGCGCGGCCGCGACGGGCCGGGGCAGCAGCGCGGCGAGGGAGAACGTGGCGGCGAGCAGCGCGACGGCGATTCGCCGGGGGCGACGGAGCGAAGGAGGGGGGTAAGCCATGCCTGCAGCGAAGGCGACACCCCGGCCCGCGACAAACCCAAAGGCGAGGTCGCGCTCCGTGCCGCCCGCCGGCCGATCGCCGCCGCCAGGGAACGGCGGCCGGGCGCGTCACCGCCGGGTGCCTCCGCCGTGAACACGGTGACCGACCAGCGTGTCGAATCGTTTCGCTTCAGCGCGCCCGCGCTTCATGCTTTGGACCGATGCTCCGCCCGTGGATGCTTCTTGCCGGACTCGCGCTCGCTGCGGGCACCGCCCACGCCGACGCCCCCACCCGCCTCTCCGGCGTTCTCCAGTGGCGTGGACTGCCTCCGATCGCGTGGACAATCGAGACGGCGGAGGGCCCGGTTCTCTCGACCCGTGTGAACGGGCGAGCCCGGGTGAGCGCAGATGGGCTGAGCGGTGAGGCGTCGGTTGTCGTCGACGCGGCCACGGGCGAGGTCACGTGGCGCGACGGCACCCTGCGCCTCGACCTCGGGCGATGGCTCCCACGCCTCCTCGACGCGGCGCGCCTCGCGCCGCTGCCGGCCGGGGTGATCGTGGGCGGGGAACTAACCGCGTCGACCGCAGGTTCGTGGAGCGCGCGGGGTCTCGAGGGACGGGCGGACCTCGCGGTGAGCGCCACCCTCCAGCGCGCCACCCCGCCCCTGCGCGTGGAGGGGCTCACGCTCACCGTGACCCTGCCGAATCTTCGCGACCCCGCCGACTCCCCGCTCCAGCGGGCGAGCTTTTCCACGACCCGGGTCGGCGACATCACGGCCACGAATGCGGACATCCGTTTCCGCATCCGGGGATTCCGCGAGGCGCAGATCGAAGGCGCGCAGGTCGGCCTCCTCGGCGGCCAGGTCAGCGTGGAACCCTTCGCCCTGCGCGTTGCGCCGGCGGGGCTGGAACCCCTCGCCACCACGGTGCGGCTCGACCAGATCGCCCTCGGCGCGGTGATCGGTCTGCTCCCGGAATCTGTCTCGGCGGCGACCGGGTCGGTTTCGGGCGCGGTCGGCGTCCAATGGTCGCGCGAGCAGAGCCTGACGATCGGCAGCGGCTCGCTGACTCTCTCCCGCGGCGAATCCTCGCAGATGCGCCTCGCGCCGCAGCCAGGGTTCCTGACGAGCCAGTTGCCGCGACGCCTCACCCTCCTCCCGGCATGGCTCGGTCCGATCTCCGGCTGGTTCTCGCCCCCGAACCCCGCCTACGCGGCGGTGGAGGCGATCGAACTCGGACGCGCGCCCCTGGTCATCGAGTCGCTGGAAGTGATGACCCATCCCGAGGCCGACACCGCGGGGCGCACCGCCCGGCTGCAGGTCCGCGCCCGGCCGGCGAACCCCGGGGCGGTCGGGGAAGTCAGTTTCGAGATCAACCTCTTTGGCCCCCTCAACCAAGTCCTGAAACTCGGTCTGGACGAGCGGGTTCGACTGCCGGGGACGGAGCGCCCTTGACCGTGATGCCGGAACGCGAAACATCACGTGCGTTCGCGGGTCTCACTCCCCCAACCACGCTCCCGATGAAGCGACTTTCCCTGCTGGCCCTCCTCCCCCTCGGTCTGCTGCTCGGCGGCTGCATTCACGTCTCGATGGATCCGATCAAGGTGCACGCCGTGGTCGACGTGAACGTGAAGGTTGACCGGGCGCTGACGGACTTTTTCGGCGACCTCGACAAGCAGACCGCGCAGATTGCCACCCCCACGAAGCCCTGAACCTTTCCCGCCATGTCCACGCTCACCCTCCCCCGGTTTCTTCTGTGCCTCGTGGCCTTCTGCGCTGCGGTCCTGCCCGGCCGCGCCGAGGACCTTGCCGCGGTCCGCGCCCGCATGAGCGAACGTCTGCCGGCGCTCGTGGCTCTCCGCCAGCAAGGGGCGATCGGCGAGAACAATCGCGGCTACACCGAGGTCCGCCGCGACGCGCAGGGAGCCTCGGCGGTCTCCGCGGCGGAGAACCGCGACCGCGAGATCGTCTATGCCGCGATCGCCCAGCAGCAGGGCGGTGGCGTGTCGGCGGAGCAGGTGGGCCGGGCGCGGGCGCGCCAGATCGCCGCCCAGAGCCCGGCGGGCACGTGGCTGCAGTCCGACTCCGGCCAGTGGTACCAAAAGGAGTGATGGCCCGGCAGCGCGACGCGCTGCCCGGAAACTGAGCGCCGACCCGCGGATCCCGGCGCCGCGCCGGAGGCGCGGGTGGAAATCAGCGTTGCGCGGGCGGCGGTCCCGTGCGTCAAGTGACGCCGATGCAGCGGCCCTCTTCGAACGTCCTTTCCGTGCTCTCGCTTTGGCGACAGCGGTCGCTCCTGCGCCAGTTCACGGCCCGGCAGATCGAGGCGCGAAATCGCGGCAGCTTCCTGGGGATGGCGTGGGCGTTCCTGAACCCCCTGCTGATGCTCGGCCTGTACACCTTCATCTTCAGCGTGGTGTTTCCCGGCCAGTTCGGCTCCGGTCCCGCACAACCCCGGTACGCCCTGATCATCTTCAGCGGGCTGATCTGCTACCACCTGATGGCGGACGTCCTCGCGAACGCACCCGGCATCATCACGAGCAATCCGAACTTCGTGCGCAAAGTCGTGTTCCCCCTCGAAATCCTGCCGGCGGCGGTGGTGGGGGCCTCGCTGTTTCACCTGCTCGTCAGCGTGGGCCTGTTCCTCGTCGGAGCCCTTGTGCTCGGTCACGCCTTCACCCTCCAAGCCCTCTGGCTGCCCCTAATCCTGCTCCCCCTGCTCCTCCTTGCGCTCGGACTTGGCTGGATGCTTTCGGCCCTCGGCGTGTTCCTGCGGGATCTCCAGCAAATCATGGGTTTCCTGAACCTGATCCTGATGTATTCCAGCTGCATCTTCTTCCCACCGACCCGGGTGGCGGAGTTGGTGCCGGCGGTGTGGGCGGTGCTGCGCGTCAATCCCCTGCTCCAGACGATCGATCTGGTCCGACAAACCGTTCTCTGGGGCACTGCCCCCGACCCCGGCGCTCTTGCCTATACCTGGGCCTGCGGTGTGGCGGTGTTTGCGGCGGGCTTTGCGTTCTTCCGGGCAACCCGCCCGGCGTTTGCCGACGTGGTCTGATCGGCACGCTGCGCCGAGCGTCCGCAGTCTCGACTTATGCCCGGCGGTGCGGTTGGATCCCATGCGCCCCTCGCCACTTGACGATCCTGCAATGATCTCCCTCGAAGACTATCCGAACGCACCCGACTTCTTCCACGCCTACCGCTACTGGCTGGCGCAGCCCGACGTCGAGCGCGCGCCGGGGGGCTGGCGGTACCGCGGGCGCTTCTACCCGGACTACCTGTTCGTCGGCGGCGCCTCGTTCGCGATCTTCCGGGAAGCCCTGAAACACTGCACCGGCACCGGCATCGACATCGGCGCCGGCCTCTGGCCCCTTCCCGGCGCCACCCCCGTCGACCTCCAGCGCGGCCCCGGCCGGCAGCACACCCTCGAGGACTTCGCGCCGCGCAGCTTGGACTTCGTCTTCAGTTCGCACTGCCTGGAGCACATCGACGACTGGAACGCCGCGCTCGACCGCTGGGTGGGCCTGCTCGCGCCGGCCGGCCTCCTCTTCCTCTACCTTCCCCACCCCGACTGCGAAATCTGGCACCCCGGCTCGGCGTTCGTCGGGGACGGACACAAGTGGAAGCCCACGCCGGAACTCCTCCACGACGCCATCGCCCGACGCGGCGGCCGGATCGTCGCGGCGGACGACGGACCCGACGCCATGCACAGCTTCCACCTTGCCGCCCGCTTCGACTGACCGCGGCACGCCCCCCATGCATTCCGACGGCTATTATTTCGGGACCACCCTCGCGAGACGCATCGATTACTTCGCGTTTCCCCGCACCGGGAGCCACTTCCTGTGGACGAGCCTCACCGGCCTGCTCGACCTCGTCTTCTTCGCAAACGAGCACGTCGAGAATCCGGAGGCGCGGCAGCGCAACGAGGAGCTGAACCCCCTCGCGACCTACGCGATGAAACTGCGGGAGGACGGAGTGCCCTTCCAGCCCGTGCACATCGACGCCGCGCCGAACGGCCTCCACGGCACCCCGCGTCTCGGGGCGCATCCGGTGCTGCTGCTGATCCGCGATCCCCACCCCACCATCTACAGCTGGTACCACACGTCGGTGGATCGCTGGGGGGCGAAGGTCGACGACGTGCCCGCGTGGATCGCCGACGCGTACCGCAGCTACGCCCGCTTCTACGATGACGCCCTCGCGATGCACTGCGCGGACCCCGCGCGCGTGCACCTCGTGCGCTTCGAGGAGTTGAAGGCCAGCCCCGCCATCCTCGCCGGCGTGGCCGCCTTCATCGGCGTCCGTCCCAAGCTCTCGCCGGATTTCGTCTTTGAGTGGACCCGCTTCGACCGCATGACCCGGCCGGGTCCGCGCACCTTCTACCGCACCGGCGACAGCGCCACGTGGAAGGCGGACGCGCAGTGGCGCGAGTGGCTCGGGGCCGTGGCACCGGGCGACTTTTCGCGCTTCGGCTATCCGGAGTCCCCGTAATGGCCGACGCCCCCGCTTCAGTCGGAGTGGCCGCTCCGCCGGCCCCGGAGGCGTGGTTCCTCGCCGCGACCCGCTGCTGGTGCGGCGGGAGCGAGCGCGCGCCAAGCCCGTGCAGTGCGGACTACTTCGTGTGCTCCCGCTGCGGCACGCACGTCGCCCGGCGCCGCCTCCGCGCGGAGCGCGTGGCGGACTTCTACAGCCTCGCCGGCTACTGGCACGCCCGCCAGCGGGAGAAGGCCCACCCCACCCTGCTGGAACGCCGGGCCCTGCTGGAGCGCGACGGCCGCGTCGACCGCTGGATGGCGGCGATCGAACGCCACACCCTCGGCAACCGCGGCACGGCGGTGGAAATCGGCTGCGCCGAGGGCACCCTCCTCCTGCGCCTGCGCGAGCGCGGCTGGACCGTCTGCGGCGTCGAGCCCGACGCCGCCACCGCGGCGGCGGTCGCCGCCGCGACCGGCCTTGAGGTCCGCGCCGGCGCCTTTCCCGAAGTGGCGATCCCGGACTGCGATCTCTTCGTCGCCTGCGACGTGCTGGAGCACGCCCTCGATCCGCAGCGCCTCGTGGAGGCGGCGCACGCGCGCCTGCGCCCCGGCGGACTCCTCTTCCTGCAGCTTCCGCTCCTCGTACCCGGCGAAGCGGACTTCGGCGGCATCACGCCGAAGGTCTTCGATCCCTGGGAGCACAGCTTCATCTTCACCCGCACGTCCATCGCGACCCTCCTCGCGGCGGCCGGATTCGAGGTCCTGCGGAACGACGAAGCGTGGGTCCGCGCGCATGAATTCGTCGTCGCCCGGCGCCGCGAACCAACACCCGAGGCCACGCCCCTGCTCGCAAACCTCCCGGAGATGCTTTCGCCGGAGTGGCGCGGCTTCATGGACGGGCTGAATGCATTTGCGCGCCCGCTCGGCCTGCGCGAATTCGACTCTTGGTCGAAGATCTGGGAGTACCCCGCGCTCTGGCAACGCGGGCTCGCCACCATGCCCTGGGCGCAGACCCGGCTCGTCGACATCGGCAGTGAACTCTCGGCGCTCCCGTGGTGGCTCGCGACGCAGGGCGCGCGCGTCACCCTCATCGAACGCAGCCCGAACTTCACCGGACACTGGGAGTACCTCCGCAAGCGGCTGGGTGTGGCGGTGGACTGGCGCATCGTGGACACGGCCGACCTCCCGCTGCCTCCGCGCAGCGTGGACGTCGTGACGAGCCTGTCCGTCCTCGAGCACCAGCCCGACAAGGTCCGGGCGGTCGACGAGATGGCGCGCGTCCTGCGCCCCGGCGGCCTGCTCGCGCTCTCCTGCGACATCTGCGAACCCGGGTACGGCATGACCTACCCGGCGTGGGGCGGGACGGCGCTCGACCGTCGCGGCTTCGACGCGCTGCTGCTGCAGCACCCCGATCTCGAGCCCCTGCACGCCCCGACGTGGAACGCCGAGGACATCGGACCCTTCCTCGCGTGGCACCGGGAAACCGCACCCCATCACACCTACGTCACCGCGGCGGCGGTGCTGCGCCGCCTCCCGGGCGGCTGGCGTCCCCTCCAGCGCCGCCTCCGTCGGGCGCACGCGCGCTTCCTCGGCGCCGGCTGAGCGCCCCCCGGCCTGCGACCATGAGGATCGGTATCGGACTCAATCTCCTCGCCCCGGACAACGGCGGCGTGACCAATTACGCGCTCACCCTGCTCCGGCACTGGCCCACCCTCGCGCCGGAGCATCCGCTGGTCCTCTTCAGCTTCGATCACAACGAGCCCCTGCTCGCGACGCTGCCGCCCGAGGCGCGCCGTCACGAAATCCGTCTCCGGACGCAGGAGGAGGCACTGGACCACTTCGCGGCGATCGACGTGTACTTCTGCCCCTTCGGAACGCTCTGGCCGCGCCCGGTGCGCAAGCCCTCCGTGCTCACGTTCCACGACATGCAGGAGCGCTTCTACCCGGAGTTCTTCACGGAAAAGGAACTCGCGGAGCGTTTCTTCCATTACGACTGGTCGCTTCGGATGGCCGATGCGGTGATCACGATCTCGGACTTCACCCGCGCGATGGTCACGGACCTCGCCGGAGTGGCCCGCAGCCACTGCCACGTCGTCCCCCACGTCGCCGACGAGCTCCCCGCGCCCGTGCGCCCTGCGAACCTCCCGGCCGGGCTCGGGGTGGAGCGCCGCTTCGTCTTCTACCCGGCCAACTTCTGGCGGCACAAGAACCACGAACGCCTCCTCGAAGCCTTCGCCCACGAGGCGCTGCACGGCGCGCCGGTGGAACTCGTCTGCACCGGCAGCTGCCTCGGACGAGAGGAGGCCTGGGACGGTCTCGTCGCCCGGCTCGGCCTGGGGGGACGTGTGCACCACCTCGGGAAAATCGCGCGGAGCGAGATCAGCTGGCTCTTCCGGAACGCCCGCGCCCTCGTCTTTCCCTCACTCTTCGAAGGCTTCGGAATCCCGCTGCTCGAGGCGATGACCTGCGGCTGCCCCATTGCCTGCGGCGCCAACACCAGCCAGCCCGACGTCGCGGGCCGGGCGGCGCTCTACTTCCCGGCGGATGATCCCGGCGCGATCGCGCGGGCGGTGCGGCGAATCGACGCGGACGACGCGCTGCGCCGCCGCCTCATCGCCGCCGGCCTCCAGCGCGCTCCGGCCTTCAACGTCCCCCGCCTCGTCGACGGCCACCTCCGCGCCTTCACCGCCGCGCGCAACCGCTACAACCCCGCCCGCGCGTGGTGGAACGAACGCGTCCGCCTCCCCCGTTCGCTCCGGCCCCGCGACACGCTCACCCCGCACGAGCGGGCGGCGGCGGCGGCCCTCCTCCGTCAACGCTCGCAAGTCCCGGCGGACTGCGAAACCCTTTCCCCATGACCCGGCCGCGCTTCTCGATCCTCATGCCCACGTACAACCACGGACGGTGGATCGACGTGGCCCTGCGCAGCATCTTTGACCAGGAGACCGACTCGCTTGAAGTGACGGTGATGGACTCGGTGTCGACGGACGAGACTCCGACCCTCCTCGCGGGCTACGGCGACCGCATCCGCTGGATCCGCCGCAAGGACAAGGGCCAGGCCGACGCGATCAACCAAGGCTTCGCCCTCGCCGGCGGCGAAATCGTCGCGTGGCTGAACTCCGACGACACCTATCTCCCCGGGGCCTTCGCCCGCGTCGACGCGGCGTTCGCCGCCGATCCCACCCTTGACTTCGTTTACGGCGACGCCCTCGAAATCGACCAGGAGGGCCGCATTCTCACCCCGAACCTCTTCACCGAGGAGTGCAGTCGCGACCGTTTCTACTTCTCGCACGACTACATCTGCCAGCCCACCCTCTTCCTCCGCCGCGGCGTGCTGGAGCGCGTGGGTCCGCTGCGGGCGGACCTCCGCTGGTTCCTCGACTACCAGTGGCTGACCCGTTTCTTCGCGGCCGGCCTGCGCGGACGTCGTCTGCCGCACTTTCTCGCGGCGAACCGGGACCACCCGCAGACCAAGACCAACTCCGGCGGCCTGCGCCGCTGGTGGGAGATCATGTCGGTGCTCGCCTCGACGCCCCCGCCCGGACCGCTCGTGGTCGCGCGTCGCTGCGTCTGGATCTATTCACTCGAGTATGTGATCAAGACGATCAACGCCGCGCCGTGGGGTGCGACGGAGGACTCGTCGCGCGACGCCCGCGAGTGGCGCGCCGCAGTGCTGGCGCGGCTGAACCGCTGGTTCATGCAGCTTGTCAGCCCGCGCTCCTTCAACGACATCGTCCACCGCTACCACCGCGACATCGCCCCGGCCGGCGGCACGGTCGCGGGACTCTGGTCGCGGCACGCCGCGAAGCGCCTCGCCGCGGCGCCGCCCTCCGTCTCAGGCTCTTCCTCCGCCGCCGCTCCATGACTCCGCTCGAGCCCAACACGCAGATCAAGTACCCGGAACTCGTGCGGGAGTTCCACGACGCGCTCCGCGACCGGCTCTTCCCCCGCCTGCCGGCCTGCGAAGGCCGCACCGCCCTGCTCGCCCGGCTCCTCGGCACCGGCATCAGCGAAGCCTTGTACCTGCTGGACCAACTGCACGCCAGCCTCGATCAACCCGGCGATGTGGTCGAGTTTGGGGTGGCCCAAGGCGCGACCTCCGCGCTCATCGCCAACGAAATCCGCGCGACCCCGAAGACCCTCTGGCTCTACGACACCTTCGCCGGCCTCCCCCGCCCCTCGCCGAAGGACCAGTTGAAGGACGACATCTTCGGACTCGGCTCCATCGAACGCTATGAGGGCGAAATGCGCTGCGAGCCCGCGGAGGTCCAGACCCGCCTCGCCGCGATCGGTTTTCCGGAATCCCGCGTGCGCCTGGAGCCCGGACTCGTGGAGGAGACGCTGCGCCCCGGCCGCGGGCCGGCCGCGGTGAGCTTCGCGTACATCGACTTCGACTTCTACGCCCCGATCAAGCACGCGCTCGAATACCTCGACACCCACCTCGCGGAGGGCGGGCGGATCGTCGTCGACGACTACGACTTCTTCTCCACGGGCGCAAAGACGGCGGTCGATGAATTCATAGCGGAGCACCCGGGGCGCTACCGGCTCGAGCTTCCCCGCCCCTTCGCCGGACACTTCGGCATGATCTCCCGCGTGCCCCGCGGCTGGCGCCGCTGGTTCGGCGCAGCACGCTAGGGCTGGCCGCGTCCGGCAAACTGACGGTACAACCACGCCACCTCGCCGGCGGCGGTATCGCCGAGATGGATATAGACGCCGTAGCGGAACGTGATGCTCTGCCCGGCCGGGACCGTGAGGTCGCCGATGCGCGGCTGGTCCTTGAGTCCCTCGAAATCATGCCGCCCGAACGGATTGGCGGCGAAGAGTCCGTAGTCGCGCACGTGCCACCACGTCGGGTGCCGCGGATTCGTGGGCGCGTCGAAGAACGCGACCCCGTGAATGATGCCCTCGCGCGGGGCAAAGTAGTCGACCCACTCCGCACGCTGGCCCCAGATCCCGGCGCCGGAGGCACCGGTGCTGTTCACCATCTGACCGACCCCCGGTTCGTCGCGGCCCTGGGCCCGGTGCGGCAACGTCATCCAACGGGCGAGCCGCAACGCAAACGTTCCCTCCTTCGTGTCGCCCAGCACCAGCGGCGCATCCGCCGGGGCCTCCAGCGTGATCGTGACGTCCCACTGGCTGCCGTTGGGCAACGGGGTGATGCGCACGGAAAGCCGATCGGTGCACACCTGCCTCCCGTCGGGCGCGAGCCAGCGGCGGCGGTCCTCGATCACCGCCACCCCCGCCGCCTCGTCGCTGCCGGGGTCAACCCGGGCCGTCGGCTGGCCCGTCGAAACGATGCGCCCGGTCGTTCCGGCCTTCTCCGCCCAGAAGTCGACGCCGTTCACCGAACCATGGGCGAACCAGAGTCCGCGGTGATGCGGGTGATCTCGTGCCTCGCCCGGGACATCGGCCATCGGATAGCTGCGGCTGAGTTGCGTACCGTCGACGGCGAGGATCGGATGGAAGTAGGTCTTGGGCGCAGCGTCGCCGAAGAAATAGGTCGTGAACAGCCGCCCATCGAGTGTGACCGCCACCGTCCCGGCACCGCGCTCAATCCCGACTGTCGCGCGCCACGGCACCCGGTCACGCGTGCCGCTGGAAGCCGCCGGACTTACCCCAGGTGCGATGCCCGCCCCCGCGGAAACTCCCGCCGCGGTCGGTGCCGCCGCCGGGGCCGCGGTCAGCCCGCTGAAGGATCCAGAGAGAACGGCCGCGCCGCACGCGACCCAGACCACGACACGCCGCACCCAGACACGGAGAGGAGACATGCGGGCAGCAAAGCAGAACCCGGGCGGATGCCAAGTCACCGTCACGCTCCTACTGCAGGCGCAACGGCAGCCCGCGCCAGCGACGGTTCAGGTCCTCGAGCTTCGGACCCGTCGGTTGGTCCGCCGCGATGGGTCCGAGAGCGATGGTTTGGGACAGGGCGAACGAGTCCAGCACGACGCAGTAGTCGGCGTTGACCATGATCCCGAGCAATTCGCCGCTCTTGCCCAGCACGAGGTCGCCGCGGGACGGCGTGAACTCCCCGAGCACCCGGCGCACGAGGCGGTTGTCCATCCGCACATGATGCGTGCTGCCGGGGTCCAGCTTGAACGGCACCTCGCCGTAGCCGGCGCCCCCGTTGGCGATGAGGACCGCCTCGGGGAAACGGAACGGATCGACGGCGGTCCGGTAGACCTTCGCGCCCAGCGCCTGCACCTGCTCCGGCGTGACCGGCAGCACGACGATCCGCGGATCGAGGGAAAGGAAGCCCAGCTGCGTGGCACCCAGACGGCGGTCGGCGCGGCTGAACTCGGCGGTGAGCCGCTCCCAGTCGACGGCTGACTCGCGCAGGGCGAGCGGCGTGTCGTCGATGTGGAGGACCGCGTAGGTGGCCTGACCATCCGTGACGAGCAGCGTGCGGGAATCGAGCGTGCGGGTGACCGGCCCGAGGAACGTCCGCCGGAACGCGGTGAACTGCGTCTGCACGCGGTTCGCGAGGAATTCGTTGAACAGCGTGTTCGCGTTGACCGGGCGGTTTTCGCGGATCTCGCGGCTGAGCTCGGTGGACTTCTCCGCGAGCTGGCCCACGCCCTGGGCGAGCTCGCTGGTGGCCTGCTGAACCTTGAGGCGCTCCTCGCGCTCGGCGGCGACCTGCGAGCGCAGCGTCTCGGATGTTTCGCGCAGCAATTGTTTCTCCTGCTCGGCGACCCGCACCGCGACGGAGAGACCCTCAATGCGCTCGCGCGCCTGCGCCTGATCGCGCTCAAGGCCGGCAACCCGGCGCTGCTGCTCCTCCGCCTCGCGGCGCTTCTCGTCGAGTTCGCGCTGCACGGCGGCGAGCCGATCCTTGGAAACGGCCGCCTCCTCGGCCGCGGCGGCGGCGCGGCGGGCGACCTCCTCGGCGGATCGACGGGTTGCCTCCAAGTCGGTGCCGAGGCGCGACCGCTCCGCTTCGACCTGGCTCAGGCTCGCTTCGCGCGCGCGGACCTGCTCCTCCGCGGAGGTCAGGGTGCGGGCGAGTTGCTCGCGGGACGCGCGCTCGTCGGCCAGGGACGCCTTCATCGCCGCCAGCAGGTCGGTTTCGCGCGAGGCCGCTCCCGCCCCCGCGCTCGCGGCCGGGGCGGCGACCGGAGCGGGCGCGGGCGGCTGGGCCTGCTCCCAGCGCGTGAGCGCCAGCAGGTTGAGCAGGAGGAAGTCGCAGAGAATGAGGAGAAGGGTGCGGTTCATGGCATGACCACCCGGAGGTGAGCGAGGGGACGGCCCTCAGGACGCCGGCGCCCGTTCGGCGTCCTGGCCAGCGAGAATGAGCTGCCGCTTGAACGGACGGACATGGCGGATCTTGATCAGCGCCACGCAGACGATGCCGAACAGGTTCGAGGAATAGGCCGCGAGCAGGTTCGGCTGGATGACGCCGAGGACCTGGAGAACCAAGGCGGCGGCCGTGCCGGCGATGCCGAGGTACAGGCCGCCGTCGAACAGGTTCTCCTCGTTCTCCATCAGGCGCAGCTGCACGAGCGGCGCCAGTCCGGAGCGCGAGATTTCGGCGATCTTCCGCAGGCAGAGGAAAAACCAGCCTAGTTGCAGGAGCGCGAACAGGCCGATCGAGAGCAGGGTTGAGGTGTCCATGGCGAAAGTGGGCGGGGTCGGGGTGAGGGACGCGGGGTCAGAGATCGAGCCGAGCACCGGCATCAGCACGCGCAGCGCGAACTCCGAAGGGGGCGCGGCGGCGAGGAGAAACGGCTCGGTCGCGAGGATCAGCACCACCCCGCTCAGCAGCGCCAGCACCGCCGTCGTCAGGCCATGGCCGGACGCGAGGGTCCCGGACCGAAAGACCAGACCCGCGGCACCGCGGAGGAGGAGGAAGGCGGCAAGGAAGAAACCGAGCCAGCGGAAGGCGACGGCGGTCGCTGGATGGAGCAGGGCAAACTCCGCCCCCCAGCCGAAGCCGGAGTCACGGGATCGGTTCACCGGCACCTGCCGTTCGACCAAGACGTCGAGCGCGCCCTGCCCCAGGCGCAGGGCGAGTCCCACGTCGTCGAGTCCAGAGCGACCGAAGGTCAGGAGATAGGCCGCGACGTAGTCCGCCGAGCCTGAGAGCAACGCCGCGCTGTAGATGACCGCAAACTCATCCGGCGCCACCCGCGCGAGGTGCGCGTACTCGCGCAAGGTGCCCAGACCGCTCGTGCGCCGCAGCAGTTCGGTCAGCGAAATCCAATCGAGCCGGGAACCCAGCGACACCAGATCGAGGTAGGCCGCCTCAAGATCGCCGAGGTCGTTCCGCGCCACGGCGCGCTCCGCCAGACCGCGCAGCTGCCGCTGCAGCGCCGGCGAGAGGTGCTCGCCCTGATAGAGAAGCGCGGTCATCAGGATGATCGCATCGAGCGGCTGCCCACCGGCGTCACGCGCCGGGGTGAATGAAGCAGTCAGGGTGACGTCGGCGGTGCGCAGCAGCGCCTGCACCCCCGCCGAGCGCGAATTGGCGAGGTAGGTGCGGACGGCCCGACGGGCCCGCTCCGGGAGCATGACGGTGAACACGGGGGCGCTCCGCGCAGGTTCCGACAGCGCCACCACCGGCAACAGCGGCTCAAGCATCGGATCCCATCCGCCCCACGGCACGTGCGCCGGCGTGCGCGCCGCCGTGGCGGCGACCGCCTCGGCCAGTTGTCCGGCCTGCGGCACCGCGAGCGCCTGCGCCGTCGAGAGGAGGAGCGCCGCCGGACCCAGTTTCTCGCGCTCCAACAGGTCCTCCGCCCGCTCGGTGAGCGACGGCGTCCCGGCGCCCGCGGCCGCGAGCAGAGTCCGCGGAAGCGCGCCCACGTTCACCGGCAGGAGGGCAGCCAGCGCGAGCAGCGCCGCCCCCGCAAGCAGCAGGGCCAGCGCTTGATGCGTCGGATTCAAGCCGGGGCGGGAGCGGTCCATCGGGAGCAACAATTGGTTTGCGGGCGGCGCAACCTGAAGCAAGGTGACTCCTCCATCGACCGATGCCACTCCGAATTGTTCACTACAACAGCCCAATTTTGCGCCGGAAGGGTCGCCGGGTTGTCGGCTTCGACGCGGCGCTGGCCGAGTTGGTGAACGCCATGGTCGAGACCATGCACGCGGCCGAAGGCATCGGCTTGGCCGCCCAGCAGGTCGGCCTCGATCTTCAGGTCTGCGTGATGGACCTGCGCGGGACGGACCGTGACTTCGCCTGGACGCTCGACGGGGCTTCCACCCCGCTTGAGTTGATCATGCCGATGGCGCTGATCAACCCGGAGGTCTTGGCCCTGCCCTCCCCGCGTGAGCCTTACAACGAAGGTTGCCTCTCCTTCCCGGAAATCCGCGGCGACGTGATCCGGCCCACCCAGATCCTCGTCCGCTTCCAGGATGTGCACGGCACGGCCCACGAACTCCGGTCCTCCGGGCTCCTCGCCCGCTGCGTGCAGCACGAGGTCGATCACCTGAACGGCACCCTCTTCATCGACCGGATGGAGAAGAAGGTTCGCGCCGGCCTCGAGACGGCCGTGCGCGACCTCGCGCAGCGCACCCGCGACAGCGGGACCGAGGTGGCCTGAGGCCCCGCCCGCCCAAACCCCGGCACTTTCCCATGACCCAGAAAGCGGACGGCATGAACTACGCACCCCAGGGCAAACCCAGCCCCGTGGTGCAGGCCGGCGACTTTGTCTTCGCCGCCGCCCATCTCGACCACGGCCACATCTATGGCCAGACGAACGGCCTGCTCGAGGCCGGAGCGACGCTGAAGTGGGTCTACGACCCGGATCCCGCGAAGGTCGAGGCGTTCCGCAAGCGCTACCCGCAGGCCGAGGCAGCGCGCTCCCTGCCGGAAATCCTCGACGACCCGGCCGTGCGCCTCGTCACGGCCGCCGCCGTACCCTGCGATCGCGGCCCGCTCGGCTGCCGGGTCATGGAGTCGGGCAAGGACTACTTCACCGACAAGACCCCCTTCACCTCACTCGATCAACTCGATCAGGCGAAGGCCGTCGTGGCCCGCACGGGACGCAAGTACGCCGTGTACTACAGCGAGCGCCTCCACGTCGAAAGCGCGATGTACGCGACGGACCTCGTCAGCTCCGGCGCGATCGGCCGGGTCATCCAAGTCCTCGGGCTTGGTCCGCACCGCATCGGCCCGAAGGGCAATCGCCCGGCTTGGTTCTACGAGAAGGCGAAGTACGGCGGCATCCTCTGCGACATCGGCAGCCACCAGTTCGAGCAGTACTTGACCTTCTCCGGCGCGACGGATGCCACGGTCACCCAGGCGACCGTGGCGAACTACCATAATCCGGACACCCCGGAATTGGAGGATTTCGGCGAGGCCTCGCTCGTCGGCAACAACGGCACCTCGAACTACATCCGGGTGGATTGGTTCACGCCCGCCGGCCTCAGCACGTGGGGGGACGGACGCACCCTCATCCTCGGCACGGAGGGCTACGTTGAACTCCGCAAGTACGTTGACGTCGGCCGGGAGCGTCAGGGCGATCAGGTTTACCTCGTCGATGACGCCGGCGAGCACCACCTGAACGTCGCCGGCAAGGTCGGGTTCCGCTATTTCGGGGAACTGATCCTCGACTGCCTGAACCGCACGGAGAAGGCGATGACGCAGGCCCACACCTTCAAGGCGGCGGAATTGTGCCTGCGCGCGCAGATGGCGGCGCGCCGCCTCGCCTGACCGTGAGTTCGATCGCGACGCGCCACGGGGACGACGGCACGACCAGCCTGCTCTACGGGCAGCGCGTGCCGAAGGACCATCCCCAGATCGAGGCGGTTGGCGCGTTCGACGAGTTGAATGCCGCGATCGGCGCAGCCAAGGCCGCGAGTCCCGACCCGGTGCGGCGCGCCGCGTTGGAGCGGATTCAGCACGACCTCGTGGCGCTGATGGGCGAAGTGGCGTGCGCGGAGGCCGACACGGAGCGCCATGCGGCCTCGACGTTTCGCCGCCTCGGCGAGGAGGATCTTGCGCGCCTCGACGAAGCGCTGGCCGCGCTCGAGGCACGGAACATCCCACTCGGCGGCTGGGCCACGCCCGGCGCCAACCCGGCGGCGGCCGCGCTCGACGTCGCCCGCACGACCGCGCGCCGGGCGGAACGCCGCCTCGGCTCCCTTCCGACGGCGGGCAAATCGGTGCGCCCCCTGCTCCGCCAGTACGTGAACCGCCTCGGCGACCTCCTCTGGCTCCTTGCCCGCGAAGCGGAGCAATGAGCCCTCGCCCGCCGCGGCTAGAGCAGATCCGCCGCCAGCTCGGCGAGCTTCGAACGCTCACCCTTGGTCAGCTTCACGTGCGCGTGCAGCGACTGACCCTTCATGCGATTGTGGGCGTAGACGAGTCCGTTGCTGCGGGCATCCACGTAGGGATTGTCGATCTGGGCGGGATCCCCGATCAGGACGATTTTTGATCCCTCGCTGATGCGCGTGATGACGGTCTTGACCTCGTGGGGCGTGAGCTGCTGCGCCTCGTCGAGGATGAAGAAACGCCGCGCGATCGAACGCCCGCGGATGAACGCCAGCGCCTCGATCTCGACGAGGCCGGAGCGCAGCAAGCGCTCGTAGGGCTTGACCGGCGGGGCGCCCAGGGGAAAGGACTGCGAAGCGTGGGTCGGCTGCGGCGAGGACATCATCGCCATCAACGAGTCCCGTTTGCGCGCCTTCTTGCTGGAAACCTTCTTGGCTGCGAACTGCGGATCCTTCTGCGGCTTCGACGGGATCAGCACCTCCAGTGCGTCGTGGTAGGGCTGCAGCCACGGCTTCATTTTTTCCTCGAGCGAGCCCGGCAGGAAACCGAGGTCCTTGCCCAGCGCGATGACCGGCCGCGAGATCGACAGCCCGTCGTAACGCCCGCTTTCGTCGCAGATCTGCTGCAGCGCGCAGGCGGTGGAGAGCAGCGTCTTGCCCGTGCCCGCCTTGCCGAAGCAGGTGATGAGCGTCACGGAGTCGTCGAGCAGCGCATCCATGAAGAACTGCTGCTCCAGGTTGCGCGCGCGGATCGGGATGCCGCCCGGCGCCTTCACGTACTCCGGGATCTTGAGGCGCCGGACCAGGCCGTCGCCGCAATACCGCGCCGGCATCGTCTTGTCCTGCTCCGAGCGCAGCAGCACGTACTCGTTCAAGTAGAGGCTGCGCGCCGCCTCGGCGCCGATGTCGAATTCCCCCTCCGAGCAGAAACGCTGCAACTCATAGACCGTGAGCGGCACCTCCGTGTAGGACTGCTCGTCCTCGGCCGCCGGCACCTTGTCGTTGAGATAGTCCTCGGACTCGAGGCCGACCGCGCGCGCCTTGAGTTGGACGTTGACGTCCTTGGTCACGAGAATCGTCGGCGGCGGGTACTGCTCCTGCACGAAGAGCGCGCAGGCGATGATGCGATTGTCCTTCTTGGAAAGATCCGGCAGCACCGCGCGCAACCGCAGCATCGCGGGCGTGTCCTGCCGGTTCTCGAGCAGGTAGCGGTTGATGATGACGGATAGCGTGCCGCCCGTCGGAAGACGCACACCCTCCAGCATCGCGCGCGAATCCGGCAGCAACTCCTGCAGGATCCGGTGCACGCGCCGCGCGTTGCGCCCACGCTCCGTGGACTGTTCGCCCTTGATCGCGTCGAGTTCCTCCAACACCTCGACGGGAATCGCGAGGTTGTTGTCCTCGAACTTGAAGATCGACTGCGGGTCGTGCAGCAGGACGTTCGTGTCGAGGACGAAGGTCTTCACCTTCGTCGAAACCTTGAGCTGGGAGATTTGGGCCGAAGGCCCGCTCAGGTGTGCCATCGCGTGTGGATAACGTGTGAATAACCAGCACGACCGATGCCACTTGTCGATCACCGACTTGCGGCGCGCACGATTGTTGCACGGTCCCGGAAGCCCGGACCTGCCAAAGAGAAAGGGCGGATCGCCTACCCCTAGGCGATCCGCCCATCACTTTCTAGCTAACCCCAAATCTTCCGCAGAGCGGAAGAGACCAAACCAGAACCACCGAGAAAGACGCCCCTCGCCCCCAATTGGCTCAAAATTAGTTGATGATGGGACCAACAAAACCACAAATACCTATCAATTAATAATTTAAACTCAATCAAGACCTTCACGTCCGCCTCGGTCAAGCGCCCGGGCATCGAATTGGGTATTTCAGGGACTCGACGCTCCCGGCGTGCCCTTGAGGCCGCTCACGCCTGCGGCGGGAAGGCAGGGGAAGTACGGTCGGCACCGGGAGGCTTCCGTCGCGGTTCGCTCCAGACGCGGAGCCAGTACTCGGCCAGATTCCGAAGGCTCAAACGGGCTACGGCGTCGGCCGTCGAGCCGGCCCGCAGCGCCGGGACCACCGAAGCGCGCTCCCGCAGGTAGCTCCGGAGATCCCGCTCCAGCACCTGTGCAACCTCATGCAAATCAGCGGACTTGGCGCTCACGTGCCGAACTTTTTCCCGCCAGTGCTGTCGTTCATCACGGTGACCTTCGACGTAGGCTTTCAAACGTTCCTCGCTCGGGTTCAAGCTCATCGCCGCACGGTGCTCGCACTCGACGGAAAAACAATGCATTTCACTGTCCAAGCCTCAATTGCCGCTTCATCCTCCCCTCACCCATGAGCTCGCCCACCGATCCCTCGCTCCCGTCTGACCCGCTGGAAACTCAACCCTCTGGTCCGTCCCTGTGGACGAAGCTGGCCGACCAACTTCCAGCCGTCATTCTCACCGTGGTCATCATCGGGGGCATCGCCTACTGGATGCACACGCGCACGCTCGCGGAGACGGCCGCCTCGCAGCAGGCGGAGCTCGCGCGCCTGCGGGATCAGACCAACGCCGAGATCAAGGCCGCAGCCGAGGAGAATCGCCGGCAGATCGAGTCGGTGAACACGCTGCTCAAGGACGCGATCGCGAAGCGCTCGGCCGAGGTCTTCATGACCGACGACGAGGTCAACCGGCTCAACCAAGAGCGCGTCAACCAACTCGCACAGGCCATCGCGGCGAAGATCCAGCCCTTCACGCCGCTGCCGACCACGCCGGAGGACGCCGAGCGGCAGCAGACCGAGCAGGTCAACAAGGTGGGCGACCGTCTCTCGCAGCGGATCCAGCCGATCCTTGCGCAGATGGCGGCCGACCAGAACCTCACGCGCGAATCAATCAATGGATACAGTCAGAAGATTTCGGACCAGATCGGCGTCGTGCTGACCACGGAGTTGGCGAAGAACCAGCAGCTGAACAACAACCTCGCCGCCACGCAGTCGATTGCGCGCGAGTCGCTCGCGCTCTCGCAGGAGGTCACGGCGCTTTACCTTTCTTCGTTCAAGGATCAGGGCGTGCTCACGCGCCTGCTTACGCTGCCGGCCAACGTCGTTCGCGACGTCTCCAAGCTCAGCATCGTCAACAGCGCGGAGCGCAAGCAGATCGAGGAGGATCTCGTGCGGCGCATGAACGCCATCGACCAGCGCTTGAAGGAGATCGGCGCCGCGCAGCCGACCAAGTGATCCCGCCCGCCGGGCGTCCTTTTTCGTGCGAACGCCAGGCCAACGGCCTGGCGTTTCGCTTTTCCCGCCTCGACCGACGATGTCCCATCACCCTCGCCCCGCTCACCCGCTCATGACCGGTTTCGCGCCCGTCGCCGCCGCTCTGCTCCGCCTCCTCCGGCATCCGCTCCTCGTCCTCGCCGCCGCAGCGGCGCTGGTGCTCACCGGGTGTCGTCCCCGCGAGAGCGCCGTTGAGGCCGCGGTCGCTTCGCGCACGTTGCTGCTGGGCAATCTCTCGGAGCCGAACGATCTCGACCCGCAGATCGCCGACAGCCAGCAGACCTTCAACGTCATCATGGCGTTGATGGAGGGTCTGGCGCAGTACGACCCGAAGACCTGCGAGCCGGTCCCCGCGACCGCCGAACGCTGGGAGACCTCCGCGGACCAGCTCACGTGGACCTTCCACCTCCGGCGCGATGCCCGGTGGTCGAATGGCGATCCCGTGACGGCGAAGGACTTTGCCTGGGCCTACCGCCGGATGCTGAATCCGGGAATCGGTGCCGAGTACGCCTCGATGCTCTTCGTCCTCCGCAACGCGGAGGCCTACTATTCCGGCAAGGAAAAGGACTTCACCGCCGTGGGCGTGGAGGCCCGCGACGACCACACCCTCGTGCTCCGGCTGGCGCAGCCGGTGGCTTACCTCGACAAGCTGGTCTGTCACGCGGCGTGGTACCCCCTCCATCCCGCCACGGTCACCCGCTTCGGGGGAGAAACGACCCGCGGCTCCGCGTGGACGAAACCGGGCAACTACGTCGGCAACGGTGCCTTCGTCCTCGAGGAGTGGATACCGAACAAGCTGATCCGCGTCCGTCGCTCCCCGACGTACTGGGACCACGCCACCGTGTGGCTGAACGACGTCGTCTTCTATCCGATCGACAGCACCGACGCCGAGGAACGGATGTTCCGGTCGGGCCAGTTGCACGTCACCGCCTCGATTCCGATCGAGAAGATCGCGGTCTACAAGAATGACCCCGCCCTCGCCCCCCTGCTCCACCAGGAGACGAACCTCGCGACGTACTTCTATCGGTTCAACACCACGCGCGCCCCGTTTGACGACGTGCGCGTGCGCCGGGCGTTGACCTACGCGATCGACCGGCAGCGCATCGTCGAACGCGTCGCCAAGGGCGGTCAGCAGCCCGCGCAGAGCCTGACCCCGCCCGCCACGGCGGGCTTCACCGCCCGGAGCCGCGTGCCGCATGACCCCGAGCAGGCCCGCCGCCTCCTCGCCGAGGCTGGATTCCCGGGCGGCCGGGGATTTCCGTCCTTCGAAATCCTCTTCAACACCAACGGAGGCCATCGCCAGATCGCGGAGGCGATCCAGCAGATGTGGCGCACCGAGCTCGGGATCGACGCCCGCCTCTTCAACCAGGAGGCAAAGGTGTATGTGGATACGATGCGGCGGCTCGATTACGCCGTGGGACGCTTCGCGTGGGTCGGCGACTACCTCGATCCGAGCACCTTCATCGACATCATGGCCGGCGACAGCGGCAACAACCAGACCGGCTGGAAGAACGCCGAGTACAACCGCCTCGTCCTCGCCGCCCGCGGGGCCGCGGGCGCGGCGGAACGTTACGCGATGTTCCAGCGCTGCGAGGAAATCCTCGCCGAAGAGCTCCCCATCGCCCCGATTTACTACTACGTGCGCAACAACCTGCGCCGCCCCGGGATCAACGGCTGGCACGGCAACCTCCTCGACCTGCACCCCCTGAAGGGCGTCTCGCTCGAAGCGGCGCCCGCCGTGACCCGACCCTAGTTCTCGCGTCGGCATGGTTCGCCATTCCCCCGACGCTCGACCCTCAGCCGCAACCGTAGCCGGAGCCGGAGCCATAACCGGGGCCGGGGCGGCCGCCGAGGCGGGGCGGTTGCCGAGGCGAGGTTCAGCGGCGCTGGAGTCGACCGCAGGGTTGCGGCTTAAAAAAGGCTGAGCTGGCGCTCGGGCTCCGATTCTCCCTCCGCCGCCCAGCGCGGCGGCGGAGCGAAGCGAGTGGGATCCTCGACGTGCAGCCAGTGCTGGAAGCGGCGCGCCAGCGCCGGCGCGTGCAAGTCGTCGGGGTGATGCAGGAAGATGAACGGCGTCCGGCCCTCGTCGCACCAGCGGCGCGCGACCTTCGCCCAGCGCTGGAGGGCCGCATCGTTCGCCTCGATGACCGGGTCGCCCACGAACCGCACGAACGGCGCCAGCGCGGTCGTGGTCTCGCGTCGGGGCACGCGCGGCTTCTTGCGCTGGGCATCACGCGTCGCTTCATCCTGCGCCTTCACGGCGAAGAGACCGGCGGTGTCGAAGAGCACCCGGTCCACCCGGCGGGACGTGAGCAGGTCGTCGAGCCGCCTCTCCGCCGGCCCGCCGGCGAAGAATTCCGGGGCCCGCACCTCCACGGCGCAGCGGCAGCCCGCCGGAAGCGAGTCCAGGTACCGCTCCAGCGTGCGGATGCGCTCCACGCCGAATCGTTCGTGCAGTTGCAGGAAAAACGGCCCCAGACGGCCGCCCAGCGGGGCGACCCGCGCAAGGAACTGCGCCGTGTCCTCGCCGGCCCCCTCAAGCTGGCGCTCGTGGCTGATCGTGCGCGGGAACTTGAAGCAGAAACGGAACCCCTCCGGCGCCTCCGCGGCCCATCGCTCCACCGTGGTCTCGGTCGGCAGCCCATAGAACGTCGCATTACCCTCAGCGGTCGGAAAGACGGACGCGTACTGCGGCAGGAACTCCTCCCGCCGCGCCCCCCGGGTGAAGAACGCCCCCCGCCAAGGCGCATGCGCCCACAGGGGACAGCCTAGGTACACGCTCGACACGCCCCTCTCATCAGGCGGAATCCGACGCAGGGCAAGCCCGCCGCCCCTTTTCCGGCGACTGGAGGCTCGACGGCGCGCCGGTTTTCCCCCTGATCGGGAGCCCCCCTCGTGACCGATTCCCTGCTGATCTCCCTGAACACCACCTTCGGCTACGACCGTTTCCGGCCGTTGCAACGGGAGATCATCGAGGCGCACCTCGACGGCCGGGACGTCTTCGCCCTCCTTCCGACCGGCGGGGGCAAGTCCCTCTGCTTCCAGTTGCCCGCCCTGGTTCGACCGGGGCTCACGGTCGTGGTCTCACCGCTGATCGCGCTGATGAAGGACCAAGTCGACCAACTGCAGGCCAGCGGTGTGGCGGCGACCTTCCTGAACTCGTCCCTGACGTCGGCGGAGGCGCGGACCCGCATGGCCGGCCTGCACCGCGGCGAGTGGCGCATCGTGTACGTCGCCCCCGAGCGGCTGATGCTCGACAACTGGCAGGAGAATCTCCGGTCGTGGAACGTGGCGGCCTTCGCGATCGACGAGGCTCACTGTGTGTCGGAATGGGGGCACGACTTCCGGCCGGAATACCGCCAGCTTTCCAAGCTCCGGGACCTGCTGCCGGACGTGCCATTCATGGCCCTGACCGCCACCGCGACGGAGCGCGTGCGGGCCGACATCATCGAACACCTGCGCCTGCGCGACCCCGCCGTCTTCGTCGCCAGCTTCAACCGCCCCAACCTGACCTACCGGGTGCTGCCGAAGGACCAGCCGCAGCGCCAGCTGCTGGAATTCCTCCGCACGCGCTCCGGCGAGAGCGGCATCGTCTACTGCGCCTCCCGCGCCGCGACCGAGACCGTCGCCGAGGCGCTGGCCGGCCGCGGACACCTCGCCCGCCCCTACCACGCCGGACTCGAACCCGAGGAACGCGCGCGCAACCAGGAGCTTTTCCTCCGCGACGAGGTCCGCATCGTCTGCGCCACCATCGCGTTCGGCATGGGCATCAACAAGCCCAACGTCCGCTGGGTCGTCCACTACGACCTGCCGAAGAACATCGAGGGCTACTACCAGGAGACCGGCCGCGCCGGCCGCGACGGGTTGCCTGGCGACTGCCTGCTCCTTTTCAGTCCCGGCGACATCGCCAAGCAGACCCACTTCCTCGACGAAATCACCGACCCTCACGAGCAGCAGGTCGCCCGGACTCAGCTCCGCCAGATCGTCCACTACGCCGAGTCCGCCGGCTGCCGCCGACGCGAGCTCCTCGCGTACTTCGGCGAGGAGTTCCCCCTCGACGCCTGCGGCGCCTGCGACAACTGCCTCGAGCCGCGCGAGACGTACGACGGCACCCTCGTCGCCCAGAAGCTCCTGTCCTGCGTCTACCGCATCCGGCAGGCCAGCGGCTTCGGAGTCGGCCTGAATCACCTCGCGGAGGTCCTGACCGGGGCCGACACGGACAAGATCCGGCGGTGGCAGCATGATCAACTCTCCACCTTCGGGATCGGCCGCGATCTGCCGCGACCCGCCTGGACCGCCATCGGCCGCGAGTTGCTGCGCTTGGGCCTGCTCACGTTGAGCGAGGGGGAGTACCCCGTGGTCCAACCGACAAATGAGGGCATCGAGGCCCTGCGGTCCCGCCGGCTGATCACCCTGACCAAGCCGATGGAACTGCCGAAGGCCCGCCGGTCCGTGCGCCGCGCGGGCGAGATCGCGTGCGACGAGATTCTCTTCGAGCGTCTGCGCGCGCTGCGCAAGCGCCTCGCCGACGAGCGCCAGGTCCCGGCCTACGTGGTGTTCGGGGACACGACGCTTCGGCAGATGGCGCGCGTCTACCCGACCTCCGTGGCGGCGATGCAGGGCATCACCGGCATGGGCGAAAAGAAGCGCGCGGAGTTCGGCGACGCCTTCGCCGCGGCCGTCGCCGAGTATGTCCAGCAGCAGGGCCGCCAGTCGTTCAACGACTGACCCGCGGGCGGACGGGCGGCGGATCGCCTCACGCCATTCGCGCCGCCGCCACGAGCGGGCGCAACGATCGCCCTGCCGCAGTGCCGGAGTCCCGGAGCGGCGTCCCCACCCCTGGCAGGCGCGGGAATCAAGACGCCGGCCTCACCAGTCGCGCTCCACTCCCAAGAACGCACCCCAAGGCAGTTGCGGGAAGCCGTGGATCTCCTCGTAGCGTTCATCGAGCGCGTTCTCGATTCGTCCGCGCATCCGCCAACCGGGAGCAATCCGCCACTGGGCATGGAGACGCACGACGCTGAAGTCCTCCCCGTCCACCGTCGCGAAGGTCCGCGCGTGCACATCCCGTCGATCCGCCACCAGTCGCAGGCCCGCGCCCAGCGAAAGGCGGGCACCGAAGTCGCGGAGAAGGTCCGCCGTCGCGCTGTGCCGCGGACGCCGCAGGAGGCGCTGGCCGGTGCTGCGACTCCCGGCCTCCAGGTAGGTGTAGGCGAGGCGGGAGTCGAGGCCCGCCGGACCGCGCCAACGGCCCGTCAGCTCGATCCCACGCGTCACCGCCCGGCCGACGTTGGCGACCGAGCTCGGAGTCCGGGAGAAGTCCGAGACGATGAGGTCGACGAAGCGGTTGTCGAAGACTGTCACTCCCAGCGTGACCGCGCTGCCGGCGAGCGAGAGATCGGCCCCGACATCGCCGCCGCGGGCGCGCTCGGGGCGCAGCGCCCGGTTGCCGACGTAGAAGGCGCTGACCCCGTAGAGGTCGAGGAAGCTCGGCGACCGGAACGCCGTGCCCCACGAGGCCCGCAGCTTGAGCAGGTTCGGAACGGCGGCCCACGCGGCCGTCGCCCGGCCGGTCGCATGCCGGCCAAACGTGTCGAAGTCGTCGAGCCGCGCGCCGGCAGTCAGATGCACGCTCGCGTGAGGTTGGAACTCGTCCTGGACGAAAAACGCCAGCAGCGACTGTGAACGGTCGATTGCGCCAAAGCCGGTGTTCACGGTGTGATTCGCCTCCGCCGTCGTGCCAAACGTCACCCGGTGGTCGGCCAGCCCGGCGTACGTGTTCTGCCAGTCGAGCACGGCGCGCCGGTTCGTCACCACGGTGAGCTGGGTCGGTCGGCCGGGACTGGGATTCTCCGACTCGAAGCGGCGCGACTGCCCGCCCAGCACGAGATGGGAGGTGCCGGCATCGCCCCAACGCAGGTGAGTGAAGGCCGTGGCCAGCCAGTTGCTCTCCCGCTCCGCGTTATCCGGGTCATTGGTGAACCGCGTGCCCGGCGAACCGTACCGGCCTTCAAACCCGCGGAGGGTCGCTCCGACGGCCACCCGCGATGAAACGACGCGGTCGAGGCGGGCGGTGAGATTTCCGCTGCGGAAAGCATTATTCACCCGGTCGTTGTCCGTCCGGCCCGCCTGGAGCGCGACGTTGAAGGCCCACGGTCCGGGTGCACCCTGGGCGGCCCACGCGGTCTGCCACGTGCCAAAGGAGCCGGCCTCGACGGCGACGCGCTGACGGACCGGTCCCTCGCCGCGCTGCGAACGCAGCGACACCACGCCACCGACCGCCTCGCCGCCGTACAAGGTGCTCTGCGGCCCGTGCGCCACCTCCAGGCTGTCGCAGGCCGACACGCACGCGCCGCCAAGGAACACGGCGTAGTCCGTGTTGGGGTCGTTGAAGCGCAGGCCATCGACGAGGAAGAGGGTCTGGTTGGAATTCGCCCCGCGCAGGAAGATGGCCGTGCTGGCCCCCGGTTGCCCGGACGCGGAGACGGGCAGACCGAGGAGGCCGAGCGCGCCGGCGAATCCGGAGACCTGGCGGCGCGCCAATTCGTCGGCCGAGAGATGATCCACCACGCTGCCCGACTCACCCGGACGGACCGGGGTGCGGGTCGCCGTGATCACGAACGGATCGAGGTCCGGGGCGGCCGCGAGCGACGAAGGTGTACCCGCCGCGCCTTCAGCCGCAGCCAGCGAGCAGCCTCCGATCACCGCGAAGGCGGCGAGACGGGCGCGGCGCAGCGCGCGGACGCAGGAGCGGCCGCCACCCGCCGAGGGGGGGAGAACAAGGGTCATGTTGCCGATTTCCAAGCCGCCGCACCGTCGCGTCCGGGGACGCCGTGGCGGGGCCGAGGGTCATTGATGCGATGAACGAATGCCGCCGCGCGCAGGACGCGCTGCTGCAGGGCCTCCGGGATGGATATTCGGACTCCGCATTTCCCGCGAAGGAGCCCCTTGCAGGTCTCCTCCGCCTCCTCGCCCCCGCCTTCACCGACCGGTCAGGGTCGATTGGCTTTGCCCACGTCGTTCGCCGACGCGGTGGGGGTCTGTCATGCGATACCGCAGCGCAACTGTGGCCGGCTCTCACGGCCTTCCCCTGTTCCCGAAAGGTGGAAAGAACACGAACGTGAGGAGCCAATACAGCCCCCATCCGGGTGCAAGCATGAACTCGCCGCGGGCGGATTCGATCGCCGCGTTCATCGCTTAGTCGTTGCTCTTAGGAACTTAACACGATCAAAGACGCTGCTTTTTCATCATATCATCCCATTCAGATACGATGATATGAGGCTTGCAGGCCGTTCCGGAACTCGCCCATGCTTTCCCGGTGTCTGCACCGCTTCGCCGTCTCCTGACGCCTGACGCCTTCGCCGCCCTGTTTGAGGGCCGGATCGCCGTGCTCGACGGGGGGATAGGGTCGCTGATCCAGGGCTATGGCCTGAGCGAGGTTGATTTCCGCGGCGAGCGCTTCCGCGATCATGGCCACGATCTGAAGGGCAACAACGATCTGCTCTGCCTGACGCGCCCGGACGTGATCGAGGAAATCCACCGCCACTACCTCGAGGCCGGGGCGGACTTGATCGAGACCAACACGTTTAGCTCCACGTCGATTGCTCAGGCGGACTACCGGCTCGAGTCCGTCGTCACTGAGTTGAACCTCGCCGCCGTGGCCTGCGCGCGCCGGGCCGCTCACGCCGTCGCCGCCGCGCAGCCCGGCCGCCTTTGCGCCGTCGTCGGCGCGATCGGCCCGCTCAACCGCACGCTTTCGATGTCGCCGGACGTGAATCGCCCGGAGTACCGCGCCGTGACGTGGGCCCAGGTCGTCGCCGCCTACACCGAGCAGGTCCGCGCGCTGCTGACGGGCGGCGTGGATGCGCTGCTCGTCGAGACGATCTTTGACACGCTCAACGCCAAGGCCGCGATCTTCGCGATCGAGGAGGTCTTCGCGGAACTCGGCCAGCGTGTGCCGGTGATGATCAGCGTCACGATCACGGATGCGTCCGGCCGCACGCTGTCCGGCCAGACTCCCGAGGCCTTCTACACCAGCATCCGTCACGCGAACCCGTTTTCCGTCGGGATCAATTGCGCCCTCGGCGGCCGCGCGATGCGGCCGTACCTTGAGGCGCTGTCGCGCATCGCGGATTGCCGGGTGACGTGCTACCCGAACGCGGGACTGCCGAACGCCTTCGGCGGCTACGATGAGTCGCCGGAGGAGATGGCCGCGGTGCTCGGCGAGTTCGCGCGCGCCGGCCTCGTGAACCTGGTCGGCGGCTGCTGCGGTTCCACGCCCGACCACATCCGCGCGATCGCCGCCGCCGTGCGCGGGGTCGCACCGCGGTCCGTCCCCACCCTTCCCCGCGCCCTGCGGCTGAGCGGACTCGAGCCGCTCACCGTCCTAGAGTCGCGCTGATTCCCCGTCCGATCATGTCCCGGAGCGGTTCCTCGTTTCTCGTCATCGGTGAGCGCACCAACCTCACCGGCTCGCCCAAGTTCGCGAAGGCGGTCAAGGCCGGGGACTGGACCGCCGCCGTCGAGATCGCGCGCCAGCAGGTGCTGAGCGGCGCCAACGTCATCGACGTAAACGTCGACGAGGCGCTGATCGATGGTGAGGCGACGATGGTTCACTTCCTGAATCTGATCGCCGCCGAGCCCGACATCGCCCGTATCCCCGTGATGCTGGACTCGTCGAAGTGGACGGTGCTGGAGGCCGGCCTGCAGTGCCTGCAGGGCAAGGGGATCGTGAACTCCATCTCGCTGAAGGACGGCGAAGCCGAATTCCTGCGGCGGGCGGAGCGGATCCGACGCTACGGCGCGGCCGCAGTGGTGATGGCCTTCGATGAGCAGGGACAGGCCGCGACGCGCGACGACAAGGTGAGAATCTGCACCCGGGCCTACCGCCTGCTGGTTGACCGGGTCGGATTTCCGCCGGAGGACATCATCTTCGATCCCAACATCCTCACCGTCGCGACCGGCATCGAGGAGCACAATCACTACGCGGTCGATTTCTTCGAGGCCACGCGACTCATCAAGCAGACGCTGCCGCATGCGCGCGTGTCCGGCGGCGTGTCGAACGTCTCCTTCTCCTTCCGCGGCAACAATCCGGTGCGCGAGGCGATGCACACCGCGTTCCTCTACTATGCGATCGTGGCCGGGCTCGACATGGCGATCGTCAACGCCGGGATGCTCGGGGTCTACGACGAGATCGAGCCGGAGCTCCGTGCGTGCGTCGATGATGTGCTGCTCGATCGCAGGCCCGACGCCACGGAGCGGTTGATCCGGCGGGCCGACGCGCTCAAGCAGCAGCAGGGCGGTGCCTCCAAGACCGAGATCAAAGAGGACCTCGCCTGGCGCAGCGCCCCGGTGGCGGAGCGCCTGAAGCACGCGCTGGTGAAGGGAATCGACGCCTTCATCGAGACGGACACCGAGGAATGCCGCCAGTCGCTCGCGCGTCCGCTCGACGTCATCGAGGGGCCGCTGATGGACGGGATGCGCGTCGTGGGGGATCTGTTCGGCGCCGGGAAGATGTTTCTGCCGCAGGTCGTGAAGTCGGCGCGCGCGATGAAGCGCTCCGTCGCCTACCTCACGCCCTTCATGGAGGCCGAAAAGCAGCGGGCCGCCGCGGCCGGCGAAGCCACCCGCGCCCAAGGCAGGGTCGTACTCGCGACGGTCAAGGGCGACGTGCACGACATCGGCAAGAACATCGTCGGCGTCGTCCTCGCCTGCAATAACTACGAGGTCACCGACCTCGGCGTGATGGTGCCCGCCGAACGGATTCTGGCCAAGGCGCGGGAAATCGGTGCCGACATCATCGGCCTTTCCGGACTGATCACGCCGTCGCTGGACGAGATGGTGCACGTGGCCCGCGAGTTGCAGCGCGAGGGGTTCACGGTGCCGCTGCTCATCGGCGGAGCGACCACCAGCGCCGCGCACACTGCGGTGAAGATCGCACCGGAGTACGCCGGGGGCGTGGTCCACGTCCTCGACGCCTCCCGCGTCGTCAACGTCGTCAGTTCCCTCCTCTCCCCCACCCTCAAGCCCGCCTACCTCGCCGAGGTGCGGAGCAAGCAGGAGCAGCAGCGCACGGAGTTCGCGGCCCGGCGGGCGCGGCGGCCGCTGCTCAGCCTCGCCACCGCGCGGGAGCGCCGGCCGCGCTTCGACTGGGCGGCGGTGGACATTCCGAAACCGGAGTTCCTCGGCACCCGGAGCTATCGCGACGTCCCGCTCGCCGACCTCGTTCCGTTCATCGACTGGGCACCGTTCTTCAGCGCATGGGAATTGCACGGACGCTTCCCGGACATCCTGCAGGATGAGATCGTCGGAGCCGAGGCGCGCCGCCTGCATGCCGACGCCCTTCGCCTGCTGGACCGGATCGTGCGCGAGCGCCGCTTCACGGCGCACGGCGTGCTCGGCTTCTGGCCCTGCAACGCCGATGGAGATGACGTCGAGCTCTACGCCGACGAGACCCGCTCGCGCGTGATCGGCCGGTGCCACCACCTGCGCCAACAGCTCGAAAAGCCCGCCGATCAGAGCAACCTCTGCCTCGCCGACTACGTGGCGCCGAAGGAATCGGGCCGTCTCGATTACTGCGGTGGCTTCGCCGTGACCGCCGGCCACGGCGTCGAGGCCTTCGCCCAGGAGTTCCGGGACCAGCACGACGACTACGGGGCGATCATGGCGCAGGCGCTGGGTGATCGTCTCGCCGAGGCGATGGCGGAATACTTTCACCAGCGGGCGCGCCAAGCCTGCGGCTTCGGTCGCGCCGAGCGGCTCTCGATGGAGGAGATTCTGCGCGAGCGCTACCGGGGCATCCGCCCGGCTCCCGGTTATCCCGCCTGCCCGGATCATTCGGAAAAGCGCTTCCTCTTCGACCTCCTCGCCGCGCCGGCGGCGGCGGGCATCACCCTGACCGAGAGCTGCGCGATGCATCCCGCGAGCAGCGTGAGCGGGTGGTACTTCAATCATTCCGAAGCCAAGTACTTCGGCGTGGGGAAGGTCGGCCGCGATCAAGTGGAAGACTATGCCCGGCGCCGCGGCGACGAGCAGGCCGTAGTCGAGAAGTGGCTCGCGCCCTACCTCGACTACGAGCCGTCGGCGTGACGCCCCCCCTCGGCCACGCGGAACGTCGCGGCCCGCCTTGTGCTTCGCCCCCGGTTCCACGCCCCGCCGCCTGGTTCGGAGCCTAGACGCCTGGTTCCACGCCTGGCCGCCCGCTTCCGAGCACCGCCACCCCGTGGTTCCGAGGCGCTTCGATCGCGGGGCGGACAGCCACCGCGGGTCCGCGTCGCCGATGGGCTGCCCCGCCCTTTCCCACGGAGGCCGTACCGCCCAGCCGCTCCGCACCGCAGCCACCTCCGCGGAGCGCGTTGGCCGCAACTCCGGCCGTGCCGCGAGCCGGCGCTTGCCGGGCGTCTCGACGGCACTACCTTCCCGGCATGGCCTCCCTGCGATTGAGCCAGGCGCTGCTTCGCCGCCTCCGCCTCGGCATGTTCTCGGCGCTCCTCGCGTCCCTGCCTGCTCTCCACGCGGCGGATGCGGCGCCCGTGAAGATCCTGCCGCTACCCGGGGAGACCTTCCTCGTGGACGGGCTGACCGCCTTCGTGATCCCCGCCAAGCCCAAGGCGCAGGGCGAAGGGCGCACGCCCTGGGTGTGGTATGCCCCTACCCTGCGCGGACTTCCGGACAAGGAGGAGCAGTGGCTCTTCACGCGGCTGACCGAGGCCGGGATCGCGATCGCCGGGATCGACGTCGGTGAATCCTTCGGCAGCCCCGAGGGGCGCGTCGGTTTCTCGGCGCTCTACGACGAACTGACGCAGCGCCGCACCTTCGCCCTCCGTCCGGTGCTCCTTGGGCGCAGCCGCGGCGGCCTGATGGCGCTGAACTGGGCGACTGAAAATCCGGAGAAGGTGGCGGCCTTCGCCGGCATCTATCCGGTCTGCAACCTCGTCAGCTACCCCGGTCTCGCCAAGGCCGCGCCGGCGTACGGACTGACTCCGGCGCAGTTGGAGGCCCAGCTTGCGGAGCACAATCCCATCGACCGCCTCGCTCCGCTCGCCCGCGCCCGGGTCCCGCTGCTGATGATCCACGGCGACATCGACACCTTGGTTCCGCTTGAGGACAACTCGCTCGAGGTCCGGACCCGCATCTTCGCGCTCGGCGGCCAGTGCCGCGTCATCATCGCCCGGGGTCAGGGACACAACCGCTGGGCTGGTTTCTTCCAGAACGAGGAACTGACGGACTTCGTGATCCGGCACGCCCGCCCGGCGCGCTGAGCTAGGGACACCGCAGGCGAAAGCACCCGTCGCACCGCACGCGGTCGGTGTCGGCACGCTCGCCGGGTGTCGCAGCGCGTCCGCCGCGCGCCGCCGGTCCAATGTCCTCGGCGCGGTCAGGATGACCGACGCAGCGAGTGGATGGTGAGTCCCGCGATGCTCTTTTCCGGCGCGGGGATGACGCGACTGAGCAGCCACCCGAGGGACGTGCACGTGAGGAGGCCGATGGGCGCGTACGCATAGACCGCCAGCGGGTGGACGAGGCGGATCGCAAAGACGATCCCGGCGCTGAGCAGCGCCCCGGCGACGGCGCCCCGGCCATGAGCCGAGCGACTGAAGATTCCAAGCAGGAAGAGACCGGAGAGGCTGCCGCCGAGGAGGCCGATGATCTCGAGGAACGCGGTGTACAGCGATCGCACCTCAAACGTGGAGATGAGGAGCGCACTCAACGTGCCGACGACACCGACGGCCAGCGTGCTGAGCCGGGCCACCTTGAAGTAGTGGGCCTCGGTCTCGCGGGGACGGAGGCGGCGGTGGAAGTCGGTCACGTAGGCCGTTGCGACGGAATTCATGCTGCTCGACAAGGTCGACTGCGCGGCGGCGAAGATGGCTGCGACCATGAGACCCGCTACGCCCATCGGCAGTTCGGAGAAGATGAAGAACGGAAAGATCGCATCGTTCTGCAGCCCGGGTTCCAGCCGTTCCGGCCGCTGCAGGTAGAACAGGTAGAGCCCCGTGCCGATCGCGAAGAACACGGCCTGGGCGGGAATCGCGATCAGCGCGTTCAGCCAAATGCCCCGGGCAGCCGCTCGCTCGGTGGGTGTGGTGACGTACCGCTGCACTACATCCTGACTGACGGTGTAGGGAAACAGGTTGTGGAACAGACTGCCGATGATGATCACCCAGCCCGAGGCGACGGAGAGGTCCCAGGACCAGTCGACGGACTCGAAAAAGCGCCCGGCGGCCGACGCGGTGCGCAGGGCCTCCCCGAGGCCGCCGTCGACCGACCAGATGATGAAGCCCAGGCTGAACAACGCTCCGCCCATGAGGAGGAACGCCTGGGCGACATCCGTCCAGACGACCGCCTCGATCCCGCCCTCCATCGTGTAGACGATGCACAGGACTCCCATAATCACGATGCACGTCTGCAGGTTGAAGTCGCTGACCGTGGACAACGCGAGGGCCGGCAGGTAGAGCACAACGGCGATCCGGCCGCACTGGTAGAGCATGAAGAGCGCGCTGCCGGCGAGGCGCGTGGCACCGTTGAAGCGGAGCTCGAGGTACTCGTAGGCGGACGTGACGTTCAGCCGCCGGTAGAAAGGCAGGAACACGAAGACGACGAGCGGCGTGACCAGAACGTAGGAGTTCGCGAGGAAGAACGCCCAGCCGTCCGCGTACCCATTCGCCGGGATCGCCATGAATGTGATCGAGCTCAGCAGGGTGGCAAAGATGCTCAGTCCGGCGGCCCACCACGGGATCCTCTGCCCCCCGCGGAAGAAGTCATCCGTGCCCTGATTCCGCTTCGAGCACGCATAGCCGATCCACACCACCCCGGCGAGATACAGAGTCAGCACCGCGTAATTGAGCCAGCCGAAGCTGGCGCGCGCGGGCGCGGAGCGCAGCGCCCAGACCTCGGGCGACCGCACGCCCGGCCGGATCTCGCCGGAGGGCATGACGTAGGTGCCGCGCCACGCCACAAGTGGAGTCGCAACGTGCGCGGCCGGCATCGTTCCGGCACTGCGCCACGTATTCGTGATCGTGTGATAGATGAGGACCCGTCCGCCAAAGCCCGGGTGCCCCGCCGGAGGGACAAAGCCGACGCGGGTGCCGTCATCACCGCCCAGCACCACGACGCTGGATTGTCCGAGCGCGGGGGCCGGGCTGGGAGCCGCGACCACGGCGGTCGGGAGATCCGCCACCCGCTCCCACCCCCTGCCCGGCCGGTAGCGGTAGGCATCCCTGAGGTACTCCCGCGCCGGCTTGCCGTCCGGGCCGGGGCGAAGCGAGGCGCCGCTGAAGAGGAAGAACGAGCGGTCCTGCACCGCCGCCACCGCGAGCATCCGACCCGGACCGGGCCAGGGCTCGAGTTCCCGCCAGGCCGGTGCGGCGGACGAAAGATCAAGCGCCCAGAACGTGCGCAGCGCGGCGGACGAGTCCGGAGCCTCCGTGCCTCCGGCCACGTACAGCGTCGTGCCCAGCACCGCTCCGCTCAGGTTCGCCGCCGGACGGGGCAGCGCGGGCAGCGCCGCGGATTCGATTCGCCCGCCGACCCAGCGCAAACGGAATGCCTCGCCCGAGTGCCGGAGCGCGTCGCTCCCCCCGACGCAGACCATGCCGTCTGCGGTGGACACGGAAACGCCGTACGCGAGCGGATGCGGCAGGCGACCCGCCTCGCGCCACGCCCCGTCGGGGCGCTCCAGGACATAGATCGCATCGTGCCAGACCTTCGCCCCGCCGTCCCATGGCTTCGCGCCGGGAAAGTTCGCGCCGCCGGCGACGATCAGCGCCCCGTTGGAGGTGCCGCCGAAAGCCCCCGCCACGCCGTCGCGGTTGGGCAACTCCGGGAGCGGTGTCCACCGCAACGTCTCCAGCGCCGGATTCGCCGCCGCCGCTGCGGAGGTACCGGGTCCAACGAGTCCGGCCAGCAAGACCAACGCGACAAGGCAAACGCGCACCACTGAACCGCGCCACCCTTGCGTCCACGGACCCAGCCGACGCTGAGAAGCGTTCCAAAACCGAGTCGCGCCGAGACCATTTACCTGCCGCAACACGGTCCGGCGTGCGCGAGTGGGGCCACTCATTTCCGCCACGATGGCGAACCCTGGACTCGCTGCGAGCGTGAAAAGGTCTGGCCCAGCCTCGCCCCCAAAGTGCCGCCTGCGCGTCATCGCTCAGTGCGGCTAACTCAACCCTCAGGCGACCGCGAACCATCTGCGTTCCCCGGTCGCACTGGTTCCGGCAGCGAAGCACCGCGGAACGTTTGCCATCGCCGGAACCGGAATCACGTTCGCCGGAATGCTCGCCGGTGTCAGTTCCAACGGCGGCCTTTTCTGGCTGCACTCCCGCCGGAAGGCCCCCGACCAAACTCCGGGCCGCAACACCGTCTCCCGCGTCGGCTTCTTCAACGGCACCAAGGTCTCGATTGTCCTCCGCCACTCCGAGCCTTGCAGCGTCTTCAAGGGCCGGATCGCCACCTGCCTCCTGCGCGTAGCGCCCTTCTGGTTCTCAACATGAAGCACCTCGCCCTCCGCCTGCTCCTCGGCCTGTCGCTCGTGTCCGCAGCCGCGGCCTCGTCCGCGCTTCCCGCATGGGCCGCCCGCAATCCCGCCGGCCATCCGGTCCGCATCGCCGTGCCCGCGCCCTCCGATCCGTCTCTGGCGCACCTCGCTTGGCCCAAGGTCGTTAAACACAGCGTCATGATTAATTAGACATGGCACCATGCTCGTCTAGGCTAGCGGCGCATGAAAGCGCTAACGATTTCCGACAGGGAGGAAATGATCCTGGCCTTGCAGGACGAGATTCGACGCAGCCCCGATGCGCGATACG
>Ga0194129_10000791_pt1 | contig 57389 bp, 47 predicted proteins | sample TA2KigCa35mmetaG_FD_150862 | JGI IMG/M metagenome (GOLD analysis project Ga0194129, IMG submission 150862) | Freshwater microbial communities from Lake Tanganyika, Tanzania - TA2015038 Kigoma Deep Cast 35m | ecosystem: Environmental > Aquatic > Freshwater > Lake | place: Tanzania: Lake... | reverse complement strand
CCAACGCGGCCGCACGATCGGATTCCCCACCGCCAACGTGAGGGTCGAGCCGGGCGCGTGCCTGCCCGCCGATGGGGTGTACGCGGGCGTGCACCGCCGCCCCGATGGCGCCGAGCACACGTGTGCGTTGAATCTCGGTCGCCGGCCGACGTTCAAGACCGACCAGGCATCGCCGTTGCTCGAGTCGCACCTGCTCGACTTCTCGGGCGATCTCTACGGCGAGACGGCCGCGGTCCAGTTCCTGGCGTTCCTGCGCAGCGAGAAGCAATTCGGCGGGATCGAGGAGTTGCGCGAGCAGTTGGTGCTCGATGTCGAGCACGCCCGCAGCGCGGTGCTCGCGCGCCGCGGGCGCTGACCCGGCCACCGCCCCGAATGCGGCATCCCGCTAGGATTCGGGGCGGAAACCTGCAACGGGAGGCAGCCAACCATGGACATTGCGGGGTACTCCGGCCTGGACCTCTTGGGGCGGGGCGGCTTCAGCACGGTCTACCGCGCACACCAGTCGGCACATTCCCGTGATGTCGCGCTGAAGGTCCTCTCCGTTGACGTCTCCGACCCCGCGGCGCGGGCAAGGTTCGAGCGCGAGTGCGCCGCGAACGGCCGGCTGGGTTCGCACCCGAACGTTCTGACGATCTACGAGTCCGACTACACCGAGGACGGCAAGCCCTACATCGCGATGGAGCTGTGCACCGGCGGCTCTCTTGCCGACCAGGTCGCGGGTTCCGGACCGCTTCCCGTGGAGGCAGTGCTGCGGATCGGCATCAAGGTTGCCGGCGCGGTGGAGACGGCGCACCGCAACGGCATCACGCACCGTGACATCAAGCCCGAGAACATCCTCACGACCGCGTACGGAGACCACGTCCTCGCAGACTTCGGGATCTCGGTCCTCGACAGCACGAGGTCGGGCACCGCTACGGCCGGTTCGTTCACTCTCTCCCACGTGCCGCCTGAGGTCCTGCAGGGAGAAGTGTCGGGCGTGCCCGGCGACGTGTACGCCCTCGGTTCGGCCCTCTTCCGCCTGCTCACCGGGCGGCCACCGTTCGCCGACGAGACGACCCCGCTGGCCGTGGCGATCACCCGCACCCTCAATGACCCTGTGCCCGACCCCGGCGCCGACGTTCCTGCGTCGCTGCGCAGGGCGCTGGAGGAGTCAATGGCGAAGGACCCTGCGCGCCGGCCTGCGTCTGCACTCGCGTTCGCCGAGATGCTGCGCGAGGTGCAGCGGGAGCTGGGCCATCCGTTGACGGACCCAGTGGTGGCGTCCATCCCTGGCGGCCCGGCCGAGACCACCGATGCCGCGGCGCCAGCCGCAACTGTCCGGCCCGCGCCGACCGTGCGACCCGACGCACCGAGCGCTGACCCGGTGCCGGTCGAGGCGCCGAGCGAAGAACCCATCGCCCCCGCGAGAGCCGCACCCGGGGTGCGCGCCGCGGCAGATGTCGCGCCCGCCGCTCGGTCGTCGAGTCCAACGGGCACTGACACTGCCGACAGTGCCGGCTCGCCGAAGTCCCGCAGGGGGCTCCTTCTCGGGGCACTTGCCGCGGTGGTCCTGCTCGCAGTCGGTGGCGCAGTCGTGGCTGGTGGCGGCGGAGGCAACGACGGCGCTTCGCCGATCGTCGACTCCACACTGGCCGGCGGAACAACCCCGGGGGAGACAGTGGACTCAACCCCCGATGACCCGTCCGTCGCGACGACCGGACCCGTCACCTCAACGACCGCAGCCGGCGGCAAGGCCACGGGCACCGGAACGAAGACTCCGACCGCACCGAAGGTCACCACGGCGCCGAAGTCGACCAGTCAGACCCGGGTCACCGTCGCGCCCGCGGTGGCAGGGTCCACGCAAACCACATCCGCCCCCACCGCGGCCGCACCACAAGCGGCCCCCACCACGGCCGCACCACAAGCGACCACGACCACGGTCGCCACCTCGGCGGTCGTGACAGTCCCCGGCATCACAATCCCGAGCGTACTTTTCTCCGTGTGTCTCAGCCGGGCCGCGTGCGCCCAGGCCCTGTACGACGCATGGAAGGCGAACGATGTCACGAAGGCTCGCAATGCAACCACCGGGTGGAACAACTACCAAGCTGCGTCGCTCATGTTCACTTATCCCTACGCGAACTACTCCGCGGGCTGGCCGACCAAGGTCGTCAAGGTGAGTGACCAGCTGTACACGGCGACTTCCACCAGGTCGGAGGTGCCGAAGAAGTGGAGCTTCCTCTTCGAGGCGGATGCGTCGTCGGTGAAGGTTCTGGCGACCCTCTCTGGTTGACCGCGGACCGGGAAAGTGGTGAACATGGAGATCTTGCTCGTAGTCGACCGCGGGGACGACACACGCGGTGCCGAGGTGGTGGTCACTCTTGACGGCCGTGCCACCGTTGCTGACCTCGCCTCTGCGCTCGGTGGCGGGCCCGGCAGCACGCTGTCGGTGCGGCGGACATCGTCAGAACTGGATCCGGGGTCCGCGGTGGAGGAGACGGACCTGCTCTCGGGCGACGAGGTCGGGGTGGTCGCAGCGACGCAGTCCGAGGAGAGGGGCGGCGCCGTGAACAAGCCCGTTCTCACCGTGCTCACGGGGCCAAGGCGCGGTGAGCGCATCGTCATCTCGGAGGTGTCCACGGTCGGCCGAGACGACTCCGCGGGGATCACGGTCGCCGACCCGTTGATGTCGCGCGTGCACGCCAGGTTCGTGCCTGCCGAGGACGGGGGTCTCTCGGTCGAGGACGCCGGCTCCAGCAACGGAACTGCGGTGGACGGGAGCAACATCAACGGAACGACCGGCCTCGTCACGGGTGCCGTCGTCACGTGCGGCACCACACAGTTCGAGGTGCGCCTCGGCGGGCGTGCACGTGCCGCGGCAGTGCGCCGCAGCGAGGCGACTGTGGGCTTCTCCCGGCCCCCGCGGGTCGTCCCGGAGCCGATCGAGTTCCGTCAGCCTTTCCCCGGCCCCCCGGTGGAGGTGCAGGCCCGCAAGATCCCGGTGATCGCGACGATCGCGCCCGTGGTCATGGCCGCGATCATGTCGGTGTTCGTGGGGCCGGTCATGCTCGTCTTCGCCTTGATCAGCCCCATCATGATGCTCGCGAACCGCTGGGAGGACTCACGCAGCGGCAGGAAGGCGTACGACAAGGAACTCGAGCTCTTTCTTGCCGAGTCGGGACGGGCCGCTGCATCGGCGAACGACGCCCACGCGCGTGTCGAGGCCCGCCGGCGCGAGTCCCAGCCTGATGCGCGCGAGGTGCTGGCCCGGGTCGACGCGTTGAGCCCGCTGCTGTGGGAGCGCCGCAGCGAGGACGCGGACTCGCTCACTCTGCGGGTCGGCACGGCCGACCAGCCGACACTGCTCGAGATTGCAGGCGGGCCCTCCGAAGACGACGAAAGGGATTTCGCCGTGTCGATGCGCGCGCAGATGGACGGGCTCCGCATGGACCGAGGCGCACCGTTCTCCGTGGATCTCCTCCGCACGCCGGTGGCCGGTGTCGTCGGGAACCCGTCTGCAGTCACGGACACGCTCCGTTGGCTCGTGGCCCAGGCGGCAACCCAGTGCAGCCCCAACGACCTGGCTGTGGTCGTCGTCTCGCCCGGCTCGACCGAGTGGAACTGGGCGCGGTGGCTGCCCCATGCCCGCACTCTGCGCACCGACTCGCCGCACGGCCGCACCGTGGGGTCGAGCGAGCAGGACGCAAGGGGCCTGCTCGCGGCTGTGGAGTCGCTCGTGGGTGACCGCGAGGTCCATCGTTCTCGTCGTGCCGGGCAGGAGACCCTCTCCGACATCCTCCCGCGGGTCCTTCTCGTCGTGCCGGACGGCCGCACCGTCTCGGAGGCGACCCTCACGGGGATCCTCACCCGGGGTGCCGGTCTGGGCGTCAGCGCATTGATCGGCTCGGGCAGGGTCGACGAGGCTCTCGGTGTCGTGGGCACCGTCGTCGATGTCGTCGAGAGTTCGGTCACGGATGTCCGGACCGGGCAGAAGACGACCGGGGTCACCATGGAGGGCCTGGACGAGAACCGGGCACTGCGCCTGGCCCGTGCGCTGTCGCCCGTGCGGGACACGACCCAGCGTTCTGCCGCAGGGGAGATCCCTCAGTCAGTGCTGTTGCTCGACCTGCTCGGCATGCCCGACCCGCGTCCGGAGGACCTCGTCTCGGCGTGGGAGTCGACGACAGGCTCGGCGCGGCTTGACGCCCCAGTCGGTGTGGGCCCTGCCGGCCCGGTCTCGCTCGACCTGCGCGTGCACGGGCCCCACGGGCTGGTCGCCGGGACCACGGGGTCGGGCAAGAGCGAGCTTCTCCAGAGCCTCGTGGTGTCGCTCGCCAGCCGTCACTCGCCGCGCAGGCTGAATTTCGTCCTCATCGACTACAAGGGCGGCGCCGCCTTCAAGGACTGCGTGGACCTGCCCCACACGGTCGGGTTCTTCACCGACCTGGATGCTCACCTCGCCGTGCGGGCCCTCGTGTCACTCAATGCAGAACTGAAGCGGCGCGAGCACATCCTCGGGGAGCACGGCGCGAAGGACATCATCGAACTGGAGGAGTCGAACCCGTCGGCGGCCCCGGCGAACCTGCTCATCGTCTTCGACGAGTTCGCGTTCCTGAAGCGCCAGGTGCCCGAGTTCGTCGCCGGCGTGATCGACATTGCCCAGCGCGGCAGGTCGCTCGGCGTGCACCTGGTCCTGGCGACCCAGAGGCCTTCCGGCGTGATTGACGAGAACATCCGCGCCAACACGAACCTGCGGATCGCGCTTCGCGTGGCCGACCAGGGTGACTCCGAGGATGTCATCGACCGTGCCGATGCCGTCTCCATCCCGAAATCGATCCCGGGCCGTGCGTTCGTGAAGACGGGCCCCTCGGACATCCGTGCGGTCCAGACGGCCTACGCAAATGCCCGCCGGGATTCCGGGGACCTTGGAGGCGGCGATGTGACCGTGATGGGGTTCGACGAGGCAATGTCGCCGGTGCGCGGCACCCGCTCCGCTGCCGCACGGGCGGTGTCCGAGGGGCCGACGGACCTCCAGCGTCTCGCTGCGGCGATACGCGGCGCGGCCGAGCGCCTGGCGCTGCCGGCCCAGCCCGTGCCGTGGCTCGATCCACTCCCGGCCACGGTGGAGCTTCCCGCTGTGCCGGTGGACGGACCGGAGACCTCCGTGCAGCTGGGCACGGTCGACCTGCCGGAACAGCAGGTGCAGGCACCGTTCGCGTATGACCCGGTGCGGGACGGGCACATGGTGGTCTTCGGGGCAAGCGGCGCCGGGAAGACCACCGTCGTGCGGACCCTTCTTGCGCAGATGTGCCGGAGTCTCCCGCCAGCGGACCTGACGGTCTACGCGCTCGATTTCGCCTCGCGTGCACTCGGGCCGCTTGCGGACCTCCCGCACTGCGGCGGAGTCATCGCATCCGACGAACAGGAACGGATCGACCGTCTCTTTGCCCATCTCGACCGCACGGTCGCGGCGCGCAAGCGTCTGCTCGGGGAATGGGGCGTGTCGTCGGTGGCCGAGGCGCGTGCTGCTGGCCACCGTGTCCCGTACGTGGCCGTCGCCATCGACGGGTTCGCCTCCTTCTACTCGACGTACCAGGTGGTCGACCACGGGGACCTCGTCGACAGGTTCCTGAAGTTGCTCTCCGACGGGCGCACGACGGGCGTCTTCTTCGTGGTTACGGGGGACCGGCGCAACGCCGTCCCCAGTTCGGTCTCGAGTCTCATCTCCTCCCGGCTGGTGATGCGGATGGGGGAGCCCGACGAGTACGTCTCGCTCGGCCTGCCGGGAGACCTGGGCCGCACAGAGGTGGTCCCCGGACGCGCATTCACTTCCACCCGCCACGAGGTGCAGGTGGGAGTCTTCGGCGATGACCCCTCTGGTGGGGCACAGGCTGCCCGGATTCGGGAGATAGCCGGAGCGATGGGTGTCGCCGACCCTTCGCTCGTGTGCATCGACCCACTGCCCGATACCGTGCCGTTGGCCTCGCTGAAGGCCGGGGGCCAGGACGTGCCGTTCGCCGTGCACGGTGAGTCAGGCGACACTGTCGCGCTCGACCTGCTTGATTCGCCGGTGTTCGCCGTTTTCGGCCCGGAGAGATCCGGCCGCACCACGGCACTGTCGACCATCGTCACCGGAGTCGTGTCCCGCAGCCCGGGGGCGCGGCTGTTCCTTGCGGCCCCCCGGAGGACTGCGCTCGTCGACGGCTTCCCGTGGGAGCAGGTCGGTCGCGGCACGGACGGAGTGGACACCATGCTCGTCGAACTCGCAGCCGAGATCCGTGAGCGGGGCGTGGACAGCAGCGACACGATCGTCGTCGTCATCGACGACGGCGAGGAGATGACCGAGGGGCCGGCAGCATCGGCGATGGGCGACATCATCCGCCGGGCGCGGGATGCCGGCGTCGTGGTCATTGCCGCGGTCGCCACGTCGGCGGCACACCGCTCGTTCGGCGGTTGGGTGTCGGACCTCAAGCGCCAGCGCCACGCAATCGTGCTCTGTCCCGAGGTGGACGTCGACGGCGACCTCTTCGGGGTGCGGTTCCCGCGGAAGGCGAGCAGACGGTTCCCGGCCGGTCGCGGGTACCTCGTGCGGCGCGGCTCCGTCGACTACTGCCACGTCGCGTCCTGAGAGGGGCGGGCGTCCCGCCCGGCTCAGCCGATCGACAGTGACTTGAGTATCCCCGAGAAGACCGGGGACAGCTCCTTCGCCCCCGTCGTGGCGCACTTGCAGAGCAGCTGCACCACATGACTGACGCCGGAGACGTCAGTGGGGACGAGAATGCTCGTCTCGGTCTGGAAGAGGGGGGACGGGAACTCCGGTCCGCGGACGGTGATCACGGAGAACCTCGCCTCGTGCCCCCCGGCAGTGCCGTGCTTGGTGAACTCCAGTTCGGAGTCCGGGTACTTGGCGCGCAGCGTGGCGTGACCCTTGGCCACGACCTCGTCGAGTGACGTCCCGCCCACCAGCCGTCCCGCCGTGACGTACACGGTGGTGCGCCCGAGGACGGGCGACTGCGGGTCGAAAGCGGCGATCACAGCGTTCGCGTGTGGCTTCAGCGTCCACCCGTCCGGGATGTCGATGGAGATGGATGGCAGAGGGGGGGATTGTGGTCCGGGGTACTCGGCGCGCATGGTGTTGTCCTTCCGTCTTTTTTCGGTGTCAGTTCGGCGGTGTGTCAGTGAGGCTGTCGATGTAGTCCTGCGCGGCCTCGCGCGACTCCCGCGACGCGCGCTCGGCATCGGCCCCGGCCTGTTCCGCGCGTGCGGCGGCCTGCTCCGCGCGCTCACGGGCCGCGGTGAGTTCTTGCTGTGCTCTCTCGACCTGTTCCTGGCTGCCGTCTGCGACGGCCTCCTGCAGTTCGCGACGTGCCTCGTCGGCCTCGCGCACACGCGCCTCCACCTCCCGGCGCGCGTCCGCGACGGCCTGTTCCGCCGCCTCGAGCTGCGACCTGGCCTCGTCGACGGTCTGCTGCAGTTCCTGCAGGGCGGCCTCGGCCTCCCGCCTGGCCGCCTCCAGCTGCTCCTTGGCCTCGCCGACAGCGTTGTCGATCTGCTGCTGGAGCTCGTCGATCTGCCGCTGGGCCTCGTCGTACGCGCGGCGGGCCTCCTCGGCCATCTCCTCGGCCTGGCGCTTCAGTTCCTCCAACTGCTCCTTCGACTCTTCCCATGCCTGGCGCACCTCGTCGGACACCTGCTCGGCATATTCGGTGACGTCCTGGACGACCTCCTCGGCCGCCTGCTTCGCCTCCTCGACCGCCTCCTCGATCTCCTTCTTCTTCTCCTCGGCATCGTCGAAAAGGTCCATGATGTCGTCGAGGAGCTCGTCGACGGACTCGGCGATCTCCTTCGGGCTGAAGCTGAATCCGATCTCCAGCTCGATGCCGATGAGGAGGGCGAGCTCCCCTCCGATGGTGAACCCGACCTCGTCCCACCCGAGACTTCCCTCGCTGTGGAAGCTTGCCCCCACGCCGACCTTCAGTCCTCCGCCCGCGGTGACGCTGCCGTGCTCGTCCCCGACAGTGGCACGTACCTCGACGCCTGCGGTGGCACCGGCGCTCAGGTCGACCTCGTACTGGACGCCGTCGGAGTCGATCGTGACGGACCCCTCTGCCTCGGCGTGGGCCTCGGCCTCTGCCCTTGCCTCCACCGACGCATCGATGATGTCGGAGTCGAACTCGGCACTGGCCTCGGCCTCTGCCGAGACGGACGCAGTGGCCCCGAAGGCGATGACGGCACCCTCCTCGCTGATCACGATCGATGCGTGTGCCTCCGCCTCGCCCGAGACGCTCGCGCGGGCCTCGCCACGGAAGTCGCCGAGCGCGGTGTCGATGTTGCCGCTGGCGGACACGCCGAGGTCGAACTCGGCCTCGACCCGTGCCTCGGCGCGCGCGCCGTCGGGGCCCACGTGGTACGACGCACTCGCCTCGTACCGGGCGGATGCATGGAACTCTGCCTCTCCCTCGACGGTCACCTCGGTGCCGAGCACGTCAAAGGTCGCCTCGCCCTCCACCGCACCTTCTGCCGAAACGGCACCCTCTGCCCTGACGGACCCGCCCGCGGCAGTGCGCCTGCGGCGTGATGCACGCTGACGGTCCTCCTCCGTGACGTTGGGGGTGCCGGTGACGATCAGCCACAGCCCCGCGATGCCCTCTACGCCTGCCTCCACGTACGGACGGGAGGACGGGATGGTGCCGTCAGCACTCACCCAGTCGTTCCAGTGGTCGTCGGGGATGTCCGGGGGTGCCGCCTGTTCGCCTGCCGCCACGGCCGGCTGCTCGCCGGCTGCTGCGGCGTTCCGCTCCGCCTCCCGCCACGAGAACGCCGCGGGGAAGTTGCCCTCGATGTCCTCGAGGAATGCGGCCTCCCGCGCGAGTGCGACGACGTCGGACGCAATGAGTTGCCCGAGACCGTCTGCCATCCTGATGATGGTGCCCGCCTTCTCTGACGTGTCAGGGAGTGCGACCCGCACCCGCTGGAGGTCGAGGATCGCATCGGCGATCGCACGCGCGGCTCCTCTCGACAGCCCGGCCTGGTGGCGCAGGTCGTCGGTGTTGACGACAATCCGTTCGCTCACGGCCGTGCCCCGGGGCGGTGCTTGCGCATCCAGTCGTCCATCTGCTGCTGGGCCCTCTCGACGCCGGGGAGACGCAGGTTGATCTCCACGTCAGGATTGACCCTGCGGGCGCCGTCCTCGATCTCCTTGGCCAGCGACTGGAGCTCGGCCGCGATGCGGCGTGCATCCACCCGGTGCATCGCGACGCTGTCGCGGTAACGCGTTGCCTTGCTGCAGTGCCAGCCCATGGACTGCGCGGCCTGGTCGAGCATCTGCCCGAGGTTCAGCAAGTTCTCGGCATGGCGTGTGAGTGCGTTGACGGCGAGACGCGCCTCGTCCGTGAGGCCCGCCGCCGCGTCGCTGGCCGGCGTGTCTGGCATGGTGTCGTCAGGAGCCGGCGTTGCGCAGCGCCTCGCGGCGGCGGTTGATCTCCGCGCCGGACTCGTTCATCGAGGTCTGCAGACGCTGGAGCATCGGCTCGAAATCGGCCTGCCAGGCCTCGCGGAACCGGGCTGCCGCGGGGCCCTCCCAGTATGTGTTCCCGAGCTGGTTGCGGATCGAGGTCAGCATCTCTGTGACGAGCGCGGACTGCCTGTCGAATGTCGACTTGAGAGCCGCGAGTTGGTCGAGTTCGCCGCCTATGCGTGCCATGTGTGCCTCCTTGTGGGTTGGTCCGTACTGTACCTGACGGTCCTGAACGGTGATTCATCGACTATGACGACACGAACGCCTCGAGAAGTTCCCGGGGATCCGCACGGGTGAACACGGCGCGCGACGAGGTGCGGGACCCGGTGTCGTCGAATCCCCGGCCGTCGGAGACTGTCCACACCCCGTCGTCCGCGGTGAGGAAGGACATTTCGTTGCCCGACCAGCTCCGTGAGCCGCTCCTCCTCGCGGCGCGCAGGTCGACGCGCGTCCGGTTGGCCCCGGCGAGCGAGGCGAGAAGCTCCGTCCGGTCGTGGGCGACTCCCTCGGCGGCGGCCAGCGAGACAAGTGCGCGCCGGGACGCGGCCGGGGCCTGGGTGACGAGCTCGTGCCAGAGGCCGCCCGCCACGCTGAAGGAATCCTTAGTTCCACGGGAGACCGCGGCGTCGACCCCCGCGAGAACCGTGAGATCGGCGCCGATATGGCTCATGGTGGTCGGCGCGACACGGAGGAGGTCGCCCTCGCACCACGCGACGGCGCCCACACGCCTGTTCGTGGCGGCAAACGCGCGGGGGGCGGTGCTGCCGTGCTCGTGGACCCAGCACGCGGTCCGGGGATGGGCGAGCGAGAACATGACGGCAGCCAGATCGGCACTCACCGTGCTCCCTGCGACAGCGCGCCGGGAGGCCAAGGATTCCTGTGCCTCGTCGAGAGTTCGCCGGGAGGGGGCGTTCCACGTGCCTGGCGCCGGGACTGCCATGCGGAGCATCCTCGTGAGGAGTGTCCACTCGCCGTGCGTCAGGCCGAACGAGGGGAATGTCGTTTGCACGGGACCAGCCGGCTCCGGTCTCATCCTGTCGTCACCGGTGCCGCGGCAGCCGAATCGTCGAGGATCCCGTACGCAGTGTTGCGCTGGGCGAGGCGGCGCCCGACGGGCGCCACGATCTCGGCGAAGCGTCCCTCGGTCATGCCCTGACCGTGGTTCGCCCCGGCTGCGCGCGAGATGTTCTCGTCCATCAACGTGCCGCCCAGGTCGTTGCACCCGGCACGCAGCAACTGGGTTGCACCGGCAGTGCCGATCTTGACCCACGAGACCTGCACGTTGTCGATCAATCCGTCGTACACGATGCGCCCGATCGCATGCATCAGCACCGTCTCGCGGAAGGTCGGTCCGCGCCGCGACCTGCGCTGGAGGTAGATCGGCGAGGCCATGTGGACGAACGGCAGCGGAATGAACTCGGTGAAGCCACCCGTCTCGCGCTGGAGGTCACGGGTGGCCACCATGTGGCGCGCCCACGAGATGGGATGCTCGATGCTGCCGTACATGATCGTGATGTTCGAGTGCAGTCCCACCGCATGCGCCTGACGGTGGCACTCCAGCCACTCCTCGGTGTTCACCTTGTCGGGACACAGGATCGCGCGGACCCCGTCGTCGAGGATCTCGGCGGCCGTGCCGGGAAGCGAGGCGAGACCGGCAGCCTTCAGGCGCACGAGGTAGTCGCGCAGCGACTCGCCGTTGCGGCGCGCACCCTCGGTCACCTCGAGGGCGGTGAAGCCGTGGACGTGCATGTCGGGAACGGCGTTCTTCACCGCGCGTGTCACCTCGATGTAGTAATCGCCGTCGAAGTCGGGGTGGATGCCACCCTGGAGAGTCACCTCGGTCGCGCCCAGCTCCCATGCCTCCAGTGCGCGCTCGGCGATGTCGTCGAGGGTGAGCAGGTACGGGGTGCCCCGCAGGTTGAGCGAGAGGGGACCCTTCGAGAACGCACAGAAGCGGCACTTGTAGGTGCACACGTTCGTGTAGTTGATGTTGCGGTTGTGCACCCATGTGACCGTGTCGCCGACGGCCAATCGCCGCAGTTCGTCGGCGTGTTCGGCGATCGCGCCGACTTCCGGGCCGCGCGCGGTGAACAACGCCACGATCTCGGACTCGCCGATCTCGTGTCCGGCACGGTGTCCCTCGAGGATCTCGGCGATGCGTCCGCGCACGGCCGGTGCCGGGTGCGGCACCAGGATCGGTGGTGCGAGGTTCGAGCCCGAGTACCACTGCGTCGACTTGTGGCCCACGAGAACGACCTCGGCGCCGTCGTGGACGACGTCGGCCGGGGTCACCTTCTCGGGCCACACTGCACCGGGGTCGTCGCGGCCGAGTCCTTCGGCGTCGCTTCGATCGAGCACCGGGAATCTGAGCGCCCCGTCGAGCCATGTCTCGGGCGCGTTCGCATGCTCGGGGTAGATGGTGAGACGCGGTGCGAGCGCGAACCCGCGTTCCTCGGTGACGCTTCGCAGGCGGTCGAGCGCGGGCCACGGTCGCTCGGGATTCACGTGGTCGGCCGTGACCGGGGAGACCCCGCCCCAGTCGTCGATACCCGCATCGAGCAGCACGCCGAAGTCGTCCGAGAGATTCGGCGGCGCCTGGAGGTGGATGGAGGGCGGAAGGATCAGCCGGGCTACCGCGATCGACCAGAGGTACTCGTCCTCGGGGCAGGGGAGCGAGCGGAACATGATCGTGCCGGGCTTGGGGAGGAAGTTCTGCACGATGACTTCCTGCAGGTGGCCCCAGCGCCGGTGCGCGGCTGCGAGCACGGCGAGGGCCTCGATGCGGTCGCGGCGGTCCTCGCCGATCCCGACGAGGATTCCGCTCGTGAACGGGATTGCGAGTTCGCCGGCGGCACAGAGGGTGTCGATGCGCCGCTGCGGATCCTTGTCGGGTGCGCCGCGGTGGCACGAGAGATCGCCGCGCAGTGACTCGAGCATCATCCCCTGTGAGGGCGCGACCCGGCGCAGCATCGCGAGCTCGTCGGCATGGAGCGCGCCGGCGTTGGCATGCGGGAGCAGGCCGGTCTCGTCAAGCACCAGCGCGCACATGTCGTGGAGGTAGTGCACCGTCGAGTCGTAGCCGTGGGCGCCGAGCCAGTCGGCCGCCGCCCCGTAGCGCAACTCGGGGCGCTCACCGAGGGTGAAGAGGGCCTCGTGACAGCCGTTGCGCGCACCGAGCCTGGCGATGGCGAGCACATCGTCGGGCTCGAGGTAGGGCTTGTCCAGTCGCGCGGGTGGCTGGGCGAAGGTGCAGTAGCCGCACTTGTCGCGGCAGAGCATCGTGAGCGGGATGAAGACCTTCGGCGAGTAGGTGATCCGGGTCCCTCGGGCGGCGTCGCGCACCGCGCGCGCACGCGGCAGGAGATCGTCGAGCCGGGCGGTCTCGAACTCGCCGACGAGCATGGCGAGCACTTGGTCGGGAACGAGATCAGCTCTCGCGAACTGGCGAGTCATGGCGTGCACCTACCTGGTGGATCGAGCCTGTGTGTTGTGCCAGTGCCGATCAGACCCCGCCGGCGAGAGCTATAGGAGCCACCGAAATCTTGAACGATCGAGCAACCCCACTCTACTGGGGTGCGGACCTCGGGGGCACCATCGGGGCGATGACCCCGGCGGCGGGGAACACTCGACGGGTCCGGTGCCGGGGCGATCAACCCCCGCCGGTCGCGCGATCGATCGCCTCGAACATGGCGCGCACGTTGTGGCTCCCCATCGCGACCCGGTGACCCGTGCGGCTGATGAAGCTCAACTGCACCCCGGTGACCGGATCCGCGACGGTGAAGACCTGCTCGTGGCCGGCCCCGTCGACGACCACATCGGTGAGGCGCGGCACCCCCGCGGCATCGAGCGCATCGCGCGTGAAGGTGGCGTTGAGCACCTCGATCGCGATGTGCTGGACCCCCGAGCCGTGCTCGGCGAGTCGGCGGTGCACGGCCGGGTTGTGATCGCCCGACACCAACACGACCGTGACCCCGCCAGCGGAGGCGACCCGCATGCTCGGGTCGTCGGTGGTGGCGACCACGAATCCCATGCCGGCGAAGAATCCGCTCGCGGCGTCGAGGTCGGCGACGGCCACCACGACGTGGTCGATGCGGCAGGCGACCGTGTCGAGCTCACTGCGTGCGCCATCACCGGCCGACTTGTCGGGGGCGGGCACATCGAGCGAGCCCGCGACCTCGATGCGGTGGGTCTCCGCGAGCAGGGTGCGGAACAACTGTTCTGCGAAGTCCGGTTCCACGCGGGCGTTGATCGCCCATTGGCGGCGGCTCGCCAGCACGTCGCGGACACGCTGGGGCTGGATGACGGTGGTGCCCGACTTCTCCTTGATCTCGGCGACCTCGCGGCAGACCTGCATGCGATCGGCGAGCAGGTTCACGATCGCACGATCGATCGCATCGATCCTGCCGCGAAGATCGGACAACTCAGTCACGCTCGTTCAGCAGTCTCTCGACGTGCTTGGCGAGCACGTCGATCTCGATGTTGACCCTGTCTCCCGCGTGCCTGACCCCGAGGGTGGTCACATCGGCGGTGTGGGGGATCACCGCCACCTCGAAGGTGTCCGCGCCGAGGTTGAACACGGTGAGGCTGATGCCATCGACCGTGCACGACCCCTTCTCGACCACGTAGCGCATCAGCTCGCGCGGGATCCGCACGACAAGACCCGGTGCCGGTGCCACGACCGTGCCGACCGCGTCGACGTGTCCGAGCACCACGTGGCCGCCGAAGCGTCCACCGGCGGCCATCGGCCTCTCGAGGTTGACGGGGTCGCCTGCGGCGAGATCCCCCAGGTTCGTGCGCGACCAGGTCTCGTCGGAGACGTCCGCGCTCCACCAGTCATCGCCGCGCTCGACCACCGTGAGGCAGCAGCCGTTCACCGCGATCGACGCTCCGATTCCGGAGTCCTCGAGCACCGTCCGGGCCGAGATCACGAGGCGGGACCCGTCGCGGGACCGGACCGAGCCCCTCTCCTCGACGATGCCGGTGAACACGAACGCGAACACTAACTGCCGAAGACCCCAAGTGAACGGGGGGTTGTGGACAACCGGAGTGTGTCGTAGCCTGAAGGGGTCCACGTGGGCTCCGGCGCGCGTGAGATGCCGGCAGCGGACAGGCCGCGACCGGCGCCCTCTGAAGCAAGGACGAGGCCGTCTCAGATGACGAAAAACGAGACAATCGCTGCGTACAAGCAGCACGGCACCGACACAGGTTCGCCCGACGTGCAGATCGCACTTCTCACGGACCGCATCAACCACCTCACGGAGCACCTCAAGGAGCACCCGAAGGACCACCACAGCCGTCGTGGTCTGCTGATGCTGGTTGGCCGTCGTCGCCGCATGCTGGATTACGTCCGCGCCCGCGACATCGCCCGCTACCGCGAGCTCGTCGCACAACTCGGTCTACGCCGCTGAGGCCAGGCTCCGCCGACTCCCCTACACAGAGTCGTCGGTTGTCAGTCGAGGATCCCGCGCCATGGGGCGGGGTTGCCGACTGGGAACCGGCGTGGTGTCGACGGAACAACACATCACACTCATCCAAGGAGTTCCCATGGCTGACGCCATTCGAGTGTCCGCGCCGGTGTCCGGCACGGACAAGACCATTTCATTCCAGACCGGCAAGCTCGCCACCCAATCCCAGGGTGCGGTGCTCGCCACAATCGGCGGAACCACGGTGCTGGCAACCGCCAATGCCGCCCGCGGAGTTCGGGACGGCATCGACTTCTTCCCGCTGACGGTCGACGTCGAGGAGCGCGCCTATGCCGCCGGCAAGATCCCCGGAGCCTTCTTCAGACGCGAGGGTCGCCCGAGCGAGCAGGCCATCCTCACCTGTCGCCTGATCGACCGGCCGCTGCGTCCCGCCTTCCCCGACGGGTACCGCAACGAGACCCAGGTCGTCATCACCGTCGTGGGTGTCGACATGGCCAACCCGCACGATGTGATCGCGATCAACGCCTCGTCGGCGGCGCTCATGATCTCGGGCATCCCGTTCGAGGGACCCATCGGGGCGGTCCGCCTGGCCTACGACCAGGATGGAACCTGGGTGCCCCATCCCACCTACACGCAGGGCGAGCAGGGCACGTTCGAGATCGTTGTGGCCGGCCGCGAACTCGACAACGGTGACGTCGCCATCATGATGGTGGAAGCCGGCGGCACCGAGAAGGCGTTCGAGTTCTACGAGTCCGGTGCACCGAAGGTGTCCGAGGCCGTCATCGCCGACGGGCTCGAGGCCTCCAAGACCTGGATCAAGGAGTCGATCGCACTGCAGCGCCAGTTGGTTGCGAGTGTGATCGCCACCCGAGGTCCGATCGCGCCGCTGTCCTACACCCCCGTCCTCGACTACACCGATGAGATCTTCGTCGAGGTGGAGCGGGTCGCCACCGCGAAACTTGCCCACGCGGTCACGATCGCGCTGAAGGCCGAGCGCAACGCTGCCACCGACGCAGCCGCCGCAGAGACGGTCTCGGAGCTCTGCGGGGAGGGTGGTCGCTTCGCCGGCCAGGACAAGGCCGTGAAGGAAGCGGTACGCAGCCTCACCAAGAAGCTCGTGCGCAAGCGCGTCGTAGAGGCGGGTGTCCGCATCGACGGCCGCGGACCAAGGGACCTTCGTCCCCTGTCGTCCGATGTCGGCGTCCTGCCGACCGCGCACGGCACGGGCCTGTTCCAGCGCGGAGAAACCCAGGTCATGAACGTGTGCACGCTCGCGATGCCGCGCATGAACCAGATGCTCGACACGCTCGGGCCGGACGCCGAGAAGCGCTACATCCACCACTACAACATGGCTCCGTGGGCCAACGGCGAGACCGGTCGCGTCGGTTCGCCGAAGCGCCGCGAGATCGGCCACGGTGCGCTCGCCGAGCGCGCCTTGTTGCCGGTGGTGCCCAGCCAGGAGGAGTTCGCCTACGCGATCCGCCTCGTGAGCGAGGTGCTGTCGTCGAACGGGTCGACCTCGATGGCCTCGGTGTGCTCCTCGAGCCTCTCGCTCATGGATGCCGGTGTGCCGATCAAGGCCCCCGTCGCGGGTATCGCGATGGGCCTGATCTATGCCGAGGGCACCTACCTCACCCTCACCGACATCCTCGGTGCCGAGGACGCCTTCGGGGACATGGACTTCAAGGTGGCCGGAACCCGCGACGCGGTGACCGCCCTGCAACTCGACACCAAGATCGACGGCATCCCGGCCGACGTGCTCGCGGCAGCGCTCCAGCAGGCGCGCGATGCGCGCATGGCGATCCTGGACAACATGGCCACCGCCCTCGCGGGACCGCGTTCGGAGGTCGCAGAGACCGCTCCGAAGATCGTGTCGTTCAACATCCCGCTCGACAAGGTCGGAGAGGTGATCGGACCGAAGGGCAAGGTCATCAACACGATCCAGCAGGAGACCGGTGCGGACATCGCCGTCGACGACGACGGAGCCGTCGGCATCGTCACCATCGGCTCGCCCGACAACTTCCGCGTGGAGGAGGCAAGGGCCCGGATCCTGGCGATCGTCGATCCGCCGACGGCGGACCTGGGTGCGATCTATGACGGCCGCGTGGTCAGCATGACCAAGTTCGGTGCGTTCGTGAACATCCTCCCGGGTCGTGACGGACTCGTGCACATCTCCAAGCTCGGCAACGGTCAGCGCGTGAACAACGTCGAGGACGTGCTCGAGCTCGGTCAGGTGATCAAGGTCCGCGTCGACGACATCGACGACAAGGGCAAGGTCAGCCTCACACCGGTCGGACCCGACGGGGAGCCCCTCCCCGGCGGCGGCGGCGGTGGCGAGCGCCGTGAGCGTCGCGACCGTGACGACGACCGCGGTGGACGCGGCGATCGTGGCGGCCGTGACCGCGACCGTGGCGGTCGTGACCGCGGTGGCCGTGACCGTGACCGCGGAGGTCGCGACCGTGACCGGGATCGCGGCGGACGCGGTGACCGCGATCGCAGCGAGCGTCGCGAGCCGCGGTCGGAGTCGTCGGCTGATGCGCCCGTCGAGGTGTCCTTCGAGGCAGAGTTCGACAGCGAGTTGTCGCGTGACTTCGGCGATCTGGGCCCGCGCGGCAACCGTCGCTGATCGACGCCCGCTCCGCTGTCAGCGCTGATCGCCGCCCGTGCGGCCCCCGGCACTGATCACAGCCCGCGCATAACCAGGGAATCCTCCGTCGACCGGCGGCTACGGTGGCGCCCATGATTCGCGTGGGTGTCGTGGGGGCCGCCGGACGCATGGGTTCAACGGTCTGTGACGCGGTCGCCGCTGCCGAGGGCCTCGATCTCGTCGCCGCGGTCGACACCGCCCGAACCGGGGGGCAAGTCCACGGGCTCACGGTCTCGTCGGAGTTGAGGACGCTCGCCGATGCCGGATGCGAGGTCGTCGTCGACTTCACCGTGGCGGCGGCCGCGCGCATCACCCTCCCGTGGCTCGCTCTGCACGGCATGCACGCGGTCGTGGGCACCACCGGTCTGGGTGACGACGACGTCGAGTCGTTCCGCAAGGCTTTCTCCGGGTCGAACTGCCTGATCGCTGCGAACTTCGCGATCGGTGCGGTGCTGATGATGCGCTTCGCGGAGCAGGCCGCCCCCTGGTTCGAGACCGCCGAGATCATCGAGTTCCACCACAACGGCAAGGCTGACGCACCGAGTGGAACGGCGCTGGCGACCGCGCGCCGGATGGCATCAGCCAGCAGCGAGTGGGCTCCGGATCCGACCGCGCACGAGACTCTCCCCGGTGCGCGCGGGGGCCAGGGGCCGGCGGGCATCCGCATCCATGGTGTGCGCATGGTGGGAATGACCGCCTCGCAGGAGGTGGTGCTCGGCACCGCCGGGCAGACTCTCGTGATCCGACACGATTCGAGCGACAGGGTGTCGTTCATGCCCGGCGTGCTGCTCGCATGCCGCCGTGTCGCAACTGTCCCCGGGCTCACGCTCGGGATCGACTCACTTCTCTGAGATCGCGCCGACACGGCGCGAAGGCTCACCTGAGGGCGTCGACCGCCGCGTCGTAGTTCGGCTCGGAGCCGATGTTGTCGACGAGTTCGGTGTGGAGCACCCTGCCCGTCTCGTCGGCCACCACGACGGCGCGCGCGAGCAGCCCCTTGAAGGCGCCCTCGTTCAGCTGCACGCCGAACGCCTCGCCGAATCCCCCGCGGAACGACGACGCGGTCTGGACGTTCGCGAGCCCCTCCGCGCCGCAGAAGCGTCCCTGGGCGAACGGGAGGTCGGCACTCACGCAGTAGACGACGGCATTCTGGAGCGATGAGGCCAGTTCGTTGAACTTGCGCACGCTGGTGGCGCACACCGGAGTGTCGACGGAGGGGAAGATGTTGAAGATGACGCGCTTGCCCGTGATGTCCGCATTGCCGAAGTCCTGCAAGTTGCCGCCGGTGAGCGAGAACGAGGGGAGCGACGCGCCCGGTGCGGGGAGGTCGCCGTTGGTGTTGACGGGGTTGCCGCCGAAGGATGTCTGTGCCATGGGCGCGAGCCTAGGGCTGGGGCTCCGTCGCGGGCTCACCGGGATCCGCCGTGTTCGGGTCCGGTGAGCCGGGATCGGGCGGCCCGGGGGTCCGCCGCCGCGCCGACTGGAGCAGTGTCACGGCGAACAAGGCGCCCACGATCCACCACTGGTACCGGTTGATCCAGCCAACCACCGATTCGATCTCGTCCTCGACGGCCTTGCCCGCGTTCCACAGCACAACGAGGCGGAGCGAGATCCCGGTGCAGGCCAGGGTCACGAACCGGCGCGGGGACATCTTCATGTGGCCCACGAGGAGGCACACGATGTTCGATCCCGGCATGAGCAGCACCGCCAGCCAGCCCGCGCGCGCGGCGATCCGCTCGGTCCAGCGGTAGATCTTGGGCATCTCGCCGACCTGGGACTCGGTCCATCGCAGGGCCCGCTCACCGAACCAGCGACCCACGAAGTACAACGCGATGGCGGCGACCAGGAGACGGGAGAAACCGACCAGGAAGAACGTGTGGGTGTCCACGTAGGGGCTCGCACCCAGCAGATTTCTGTTCCTCGACGAGAGGAGCAGCACCAACAGGGGCCGGTCATCCACGAGCGCGGGACCGATGTTCGTCCCGATGGTGCCCGCGGCGAACAGAACCGTCACGAGGACGAGGAGGACCTTTCGCACGAGCGCAGGGTACTTGCTACCGTTCCCGCCACCACGGCGCTAGGCGCCGCAACTCGAGGGGGATGCCATGAGAGGCTTGATGCAGTCGACCCAGTTGACGATCAACTATGTCTTCGACCGGGCCGAGAAGTACCACCCGGACAAGACCATCGTGACGGCGACCGGCACGGGCAAACAGACCGTCACCTATGGACAGTGGGCGGACCGCACGCGGCGCCTCGGCACCGTGCTCGACGACCTGGGCATCTCCGACCAAGGTCGCGTCGCAACGTTCGCCTGGAACACTGCGCGCCACCTCGAGCTCTACTTCGCCGCACCCTGCTCGGGTCGCGTGCTCCACACACTGAACATCCGCCTGTTCCCCGAGCAGCTCACCTACATCGTGAACCACGCCGAGGACGAGGTCATCTTCATCGACACCTCCATTTATCCGCTGATCGAGCCACTGCTCAAGACCTTCGAGACTGTCAAGCACCTCGTCTTCATGAACGATGGCAAGGGCGCGGTGCCCGACTCGGTCGACGGTTTCGAGGTGCACGAGTACGAGTCGCTGCTCGCCGAGGCGACACCGAAGACGTGGCCGACCGGCATCGACGAGAACCTCGCGGCGAGCATGTGCTACACGAGTGGCACCACGGGGAATCCCAAGGGTGTCGTCTACAGCCATCGCAGCACCTATCTGCACACGATGGGCGCGATGATGGTCGACTCCCTCGGTGTCCGCGAGAGCGACATCATCCTCCCGGTGGTTCCGATGTTCCACGCGAATGCTTGGGGTCTGGCCCACGCCGCGGTGGCGAGCGGTGCGAGCATGGTCATGCCGGGCCCGGATCTCTCCGGTCCCGCTGTCGCCAATCTCATCGTTGATGAGAAGGTCACCGTCGCAGCCGGTGTCCCGACGATCTGGATGGCGGTGCTGCCCGAGTTGAAGGGCCGCGACACCTCGTCGCTGCGCGCGATCCCGTGCGGTGGATCCGCGGTGCCCAAGGCGCTCAGCGAGGCATACCGGGAGCAGTTGGGACTCCCCATCCTCCAGGCGTGGGGCATGACCGAGACCAGTCCCATCGCGGCGGTGTGCCGATTGTCGGCGGCCGACGAGAAGTTGTCGGTGGAGGAACAGGCCGAGTTGCGCACCACCGTCGGCCAGATCGCCTTCGGTGTCGAGATGCGCGTCGTCGAGCCGGGCACCGTCGATCAGTTGCCGTGGGACGGCGAGTCGAGCGGTGAGCTCCAGGTGGCGGGGTCGTGGATCGCGGCCGATTACTTCAACGACCCGCGCTCGCGCGAGAGCTTCACCCCGGATGGATGGTTGCGCACCGGTGACGTCGCGGTGGTCGACTCGAGGGGCCGGATCCGGCTCGTCGACCGCACCAAGGATCTCATCAAGTCCGGTGGCGAGTGGATCTCGAGCGTCGACGTGGAGAACGAACTCATGTCCCACCCGAAGATCGCCGAGGCGGCCGTGATCGCGGTTGCGCATCCGAAGTGGAGCGAGCGCCCACTCGCCTGCGTGGTGGTCAAACCCGGCGAGACACTGACCAAGGACGAGGTGCTCGAGCACCTCAAGCCGCGCCTCGCCAAGTGGCAGCTCCCCGATGACGTCATCTTCATCGACGAGGTGCCGAAGACCTCGGTCGGCAAGTTCTCCAAGAAGACTCTCCGCGAACGCTACGCCGACTTCCAGCTCCCCGACGCCTGAGCGTCAGAGACGACCCGAGCGGATCACGCGCTCGAGGAACTGGCGCGCGCGCGCCGAGTCGGGCTGCGAGAAGACCCTCTCGGGTGCCCCGCGCTCGATGATTCGGCCGCCGTCGAGCACGCACACGGTGTCGCTCGTTTCGCGGGCGAATCCCATCTCGTGCGTCGCGAGCACGAGTGTCATGCCCGTCGCCTTCAGTTCGCGCACGACATCGAGCACCTCGCCGACGAGCTCGGGGTCCAGTGACGAGGTGATCTCGTCGAGCAGCAGAATCTCGGGCTCGAGTGCGAGCGCGCGCACGATCGCCACACGCTGTTGCTGACCACCCGAGAGCCTGTCGGGGTAGGAGGCGGCCTTGTCGGCGAGACCGAAACGCTCGAGCAAGACCCCGGCGCGCTCCCGGGCAACGCTGTGTTCCTGGCCGAGCACGCGCACGGGGGCGAGCGTCACGTTGTCGAGAACGCTCATGTGGGGGAAGAGGTTGTAGCTCTGGAACACCATCCCCACCCGGCGGCGCACCGGGTTCGGATCGATCCCGGGCACCGAGATGTCGACCCCGTCGAGGAGGATCTCACCGTCGTCGATCGGCTCGAGCAGGTTCAGGCACCGCAGGAGGGTGCTCTTGCCCGAACCACTCGGTCCGATCAGGGTGACCACCTCGCCCACGTTGATCTCCAGGTCGATGCCGTCCAGCACGAGATGGTCGCCGAAAGACTTGCGGACGCCCCGCAGGGAGAACCGGGGCGCGGTCATCCGATCCTCGTTCCCTGGGTGCGACGACGCTCGCGGTCGATCATCCAATCCGTGAGGCGGGTGAGCGGGATCGTGACGCACAGGAACACGATCGCAGCCGCGATGTAGGGGGTGAAGTTGGCGAACTTGGCCTTGTCGACCCCGGCCTGGCGGAGGATCTCGATCGGACCGATGAGGCTCACGAGCGCGACGTCCTTCTGCAGCGAGACCATGTCGTTCATCAGTGGGGGCACGACACGGCGCACGGCCTGGGGCAGGACCACGTGCCGCATCGACTGCCAGTGCGACAGACCGAGGGATCGCGCGGCCGCACGCTGCGACTCGTGCACGCTCTCGATGCCGGCGCGGAACACCTCGGCCACGTACGCCGAGTACGTGAGCACCATCGCCACCGATCCCCACAGGAGCGGGCTGTTCCACGGGCGAGCGATGCCAAGACCCGGCACGCCGAAACCGATGAGGTAGATCCACAGGATGATCGGCACCCCGCGCATCACGTCGGTGTAGGCGACGCTGATCACCCGCAGGGGGAACAGCGCGGCCGACCGGGAGTTGCGCGCCATCGCGACGAGAAGTGCGAGCGCGACGATTGCCGGTGTGCACCACAAGAAGATGCGCACGTCCAACCAGAATGCATCGATCAGCCGGGGGAGGGAATCACGGAACTGTGCGCCGTCGAAGAACGAGGCTCGCACCCTGTCCCAGCGGGGCATGCGGGGCACGAGAGCGACGATCGCGGCCACCACCACCAGCGAACTGGCGGCAGCGACCGCGATCGAGCGTCGTCTCTTTTCGCGCTCCCACGCGGCACGGCGACCGTCGGCCACGGCCATTCCGCGTGCCACGCGGGATTGAGCGCCCGGCTCAGCCGACTTGGATGACCGGGATCTCAGCGTCGGTGGAGAGGTACTTCAGGGTCAGTTCGTCGAGTGACCCGTCTGACTTCATGTTCGCGAGGGCCGCGTTCACGCACTCGACCAACGGGTTGTCCAGGTCGAAGACGAGACCGAAGTTGTCGGCTGCCACCTGGTCGGTGAGCGGGAACTGGCCGAGCACCGAGGATCCCTCGATCTCGACCCCCGAGACATACAGCGCCGTCGGCAGGTCGAACACGATCGCATCGACCTGTCCGGCCTCGAGCGCGGCCTTGGCCCCCGCGTTGTCGTCGTAGGCGAAGGGCTCGGCGGTCGGCTGGATCACCTTGGTGATGTACTCGAGGCTGGTCGTGCCGGCCTGGGCGCCGAACTTCAACCCCTTCAGGTCGGCGACGGAGGTGACTCCCTTGGCCTTGGAGTCGGCGAGACCCACGATGGCCTGGTTCGTCGAGTAGTACGGATCGCTGAACGACACGTTCGCCTTGCGCTCCTCGGTGATCGTGAACTGCTGGAGGTTGAAGTCGAAGTTCTTCGCCCCCGGCTGGATCGCCTCGTCGAAATTGGTGCGCACCCATTCCACCTGGTCGTCGCCGAGGCCGAGTTGGGCCGCAACCGCGTAGGCCACGGCGGCCTCGAAGCCCTCCTTGGATTCGGGCTTGTCGTCGACCACCCACGGTGAGTACGCCGGGTTGCCGGTCGCGACGGTGAGGACATCGGCCTTGAGGGTCTTGCCCTTGGCGCACTCGGCGGGGTCGATGGTTGCGCCCGCGGGCGTGGTGTCGGTGGCTGCCTCGTCAGAGGCGGAGTCTCCGCTCCCGCCGCCGCACGCGGCGAGGACGAGAGAGGCCGCGACCACGAGGGGCACGGCGAGACTGAGGGGACGGCGACGCATGGTCGTTCCTTTCATGCTGACTATTCGGAAACTGCCAATCGGCCGAACGACCGTCGGACAGGGGAAAAACCGTAGCCGTTGGGATTGATGACCACAAGACTCAGGATTGATCGGTTGACAGTGAGACACAACGCGTCTTAGTGTCTCAATGCGATGGCGTCCACTCCCCGTGCGTTCGTGCTTCCGGTCCTCAACGAGGCAGAGGCGAGCATCCTCGATGCGGCCTCGTTCTGTGTGGACCGCCATGGGTGGGACCGGGTGACGATGGACGATGTCTGCGGGCAGGCGGGCATCTCCCGGGCCACGCTCTATCGCATCTTCCCCGGCGGCCGGGATGTTGTCTTCGAGGCGCTCAGGGTGCGGCGCCTCTCCGAGTTCTTCACGGTGGTGCGTGCCCATGTGGAGGGCGCCGAGACACTCGAGAGTCTCCTCGTTCGTTCGATCGCGGTCGCGCACGCCGAGTTGGTGGCCGACGAGCAGCTCGCGACGATGCTCGCGACCGCGCCCGGTGAGACGCTCGGTGATCTCACCGTGAGCGGGGTGTCGCGCATCGTCTCGGTGGCCACCGCGTTCTTCGCGCCGCTGGCCGCGCCGTTCCTGTCGGCCGACGCAGCCGAGGACACGATCGAGGTGATGTGCCGGATGGTGATCTCGGTGTTCCTCGCCCCCTCGAGCCGCCTCGACTTCACGCGCGAGGACGACATCAGATCATTCGTGCGCCGCCACCTCGTCCCCGAGGGTGCGCGCAACTGACGCCTCGCGCGCGGGCCACACGATCGAAAAGACACACAACCGGACGCACTGGAACATCAAAGAGGAAGAACGACAGGGAGAACACCGTGAGCCTCACCGAGAGAACCAACGCCGACATCATCGGGCGCGACGAGATCAACGACGTCGAGGCGATCCTGGCGATCACCAACACCGATGTCGACGCCGTGGAACACGTGGTCAAGCACAATGCCGACACACTGTTCACCTGGGACTACTCGCTCGCCCGGCCGGCACTGCGAAAGCTCTACGAGAAGGCCAAGACCGGCCAGTGGAACGGCGCGACCGATCTCGAGTGGGGAACCGATGTCGACGTCGAGAAGGTCGTCGCCGAGGACCAGGCCCTGCTCGGGCCGGGGATGGATCCCTCGTTGTACGCCGGCACCCAGCTCGCCAAGTGGGGCGACAAGGAGTGGCTCGATTTCGGCATCGAGAGCCGCCGCTGGCAGCTCAGTCAGTTCCTCCACGGTGAGCAGGGCGCGTTGCTGTGCACCGCCAAGATCACCGAGACGGTGCCGTGGTACGACGCCAAGCTCTACGCGAGCACCCAGGTCGTCGACGAAGCCCGCCACGTCGAGGTGTTCGCGAGGTACCTCGACGAGAAACTCGGTGGCGAGTACCAGATCAACGCCCACCTGCGGATGCTGCTCGACGACATCATCAACGACAGTCGCTGGGACATGACCTACATGGGCATGCAGATCATGGTGGAGGGTCTGGCCCTCGCTGCCTTCGGCTTCCTTCATCAGCTCACGAACGAGCCGTTGCTGAAGAAACTGCTCCGTTACGTGATGAGCGACGAGGCCCGCCATGTCGCCTTCGGCGTGTTGAGCCTGCAGGAGGTCTACGCCGAGATGTCCGATGCCGAGATGAAGGACCGCATCGAGTTCGCCTACGAGGCGAGCGTGCGCATGCGCGACCGGTTCATGCAGCAGGAGGTCTGGGACCGCCTCGGGATCGACACCAAGGAGATTGCTCCGCTCATGCTGGCCGACCCGTCGCGGCTCATGTTCCAGCAGATGCTGTTCTCCAAGATCGTGCCGAACTGCAAGAAGCTCGGGATCCTCGACCGCAACGACAAGTGGCTGCGTCGCAAGTTCGAGGAGATGGGCGTGATCCAGTTCGAGGACTGGCAGGACACCGGCGAGGAGTACGCGCAGTTCGAGATCGGAAAGGACGTGCTCGCCGCCGGCGAGCATCACTGATCCCCCCCGCAACCGAGGGGGTGTCGGGCACCCCGGATGGGCAATAATCAGGGCATGGCGCTCTTCGGGCATGTTCTCACCGCGATGATCACGCCGTTCGATGCCGACGGCACACTGAACCTCGACGAGGCTGAGCGGCTGGCCCGCTGGCTCCAGGACAACGGCAACGACGGTCTCGTCGTGTCGGGCACGACGGGCGAATCCTCGACCCTCACCGATGCCGAGAAACTGTCCCTGTGGGAGGCGGTCGCGGGTGCCGTGACGATCCCCGTCGTCGCCGGCACCGGGTCGAACGACACCGCCCACTCGGTTCATCTCACGCGCGAGGCGACCAAGCTGGGAGTCGCGGGGATCCTCGCGGTCGGTCCGTACTACAACCGACCCTCGCAGGCTGGGCTCGCCGCCCACATCACGGCGATGGCGAACGCGACGACACTGCCCGTCGTCGTCTACGACATCCCGGTGCGCACGGGACGCAAGATCTCCACCGCCACGCTCGCGCGACTCGCCAACACCGTCCCGAACGTCAAGGCACTGAAGGATGCCGCGGGCGCTCCCGCCGAGACCGCGAATCTCATGGTGCAGGTCCCGTCCGACTTCGAGCTCTACTCGGGCGACGACGGCTTGACTCTGTCGTTCCTCGCCCATGGGGGTGTGGGCGTGATCGGGGTCGCCACGCACTGGAGCGGAATCGAGCACCAAGCAATGATCTCTGCGTTCCTGTCGGGTGATCACGCGCGCGCCCGTCGCATCAATGACGCACTCCTCGAGTCGTACTCCTACGAGACGGGTGATGAAAACCCCAACCCGATCCCGAGCAAGGTGATGATGAACCATCTCGGATTCTCCGTGGGGGAATGCAGGCTCCCGATGGGTCCCCCGCCGGCCGGGCTCGCCGAGCGCGCCGCGACCGTGCACGCCAACCTGCGGGCCGCTCGCGCGGTGCTCGGGATCTGAAGACTCTGTCCGTGGCAGCACCGGTTCGCATCGTCTTCCTCGGGGGTCTCGGCGAGATCGGACGCAACTGCATGGTCCTGGAGCAGGACGGTGCTCTGCTGATGATCGACTGCGGCTTGATGTTCCCCGACGCCGACATGCACGGCATCGATCTGGTGCTGCCCGATTTCACCTGGCTCATCGAGAACGGTGACCGCATCGTGGGGTGCGTGGCCACGCACGGCCACGAGGATCACGTGGGTGCCCTCCAGTACCTGCTGCGCGAGTTGTCGTTCCCGGTGTACGGCTCGCCAGTCACCCTCGGTCTGGCTCGCAACCGGATAGAGGAGGCGGGCCTGATGGACCGCACGAGTCTCGTGCCGGTCGCCGATGGCGAGCGCGTCGGGATCGGCCCCTTCGATGTCGAGTTCCTGCCCGTCACGCACTCGGTGCCGCACGCGCACGCGATCATCGTGCACACGCCCCAGGGGGTGATCGTGCACTCGGGTGACTTCAAACTCGATCTCACCCCCGTCGACGGCAGGCGCACCGATCTGGCGCGCCTCGGCGAGCTGGCCTCGACGGTGGGCATCCGGTTGTTGATGTGCGACTCCACCAACGCCGAGGAGCACGGCCACGCACCGAGCGAGCGCAGCGTGGGCGCGGTGCTGCACAACCTGTTCCACCAGCACCGGGACCGGCGCATCATCACGGCGAGTTTCGCCAGCCACATCCACCGCGTCCAGCAGGTGATCGAGGTCGCGATCGAGAACGGTCGCAAGATCGCACTCATGGGTCGCTCGATGCAGAACAACGTGCGACTCGCGATCGAGCTCGGACTGCTGGACGTGCCGGCGAGCTCGTTCATCGCCGTCGAGCAGATCGGCGACCATGCACCGCGCGAGGTCTGTGTGATCTCGACCGGCTCGCAGGGGGAGCCGATGTCGGCGCTGTCTCTGCTCGCGCGCGGGGAGTCGCGGTGGATCAAGGTCGGGCCCGACGACACCGTGATCCTGTCGAGCCATGCGATCCCCGGCAACGAGGGGAACGTGAACCGCGTGATCGACGGTCTCGTGCGCGCGGGAGCGCGGGTCGTGCACTCGGGCACCGCCGACGTCCACGCCACGGGGCACGCCCAGGCCGACGAGTTGAAGACGTACCACTCGATCTGCGGGCCCGAGTTCTTCGTGCCGATCCACGGTGAGTACCGCCACATGAAGGCCCACGCCGATCTCGCGGTCGAGATGGGCGCCGATCCCGGGCATGTCCTGATCGCGGCTGACGGCGACGTGCTCGAGTTGTCCGATGGGGGGCTCGCCCTGGTCGACAAGGTCCCGGCCCACTACCTCTTCGTGGACGGGATCGTCGGAGATGTCGGTCAGGGGGTGTTGCGCGACAGGCGTGCCCTGGCAGAGGAGGGAGTGGTCGTCGTGGTCGCGGCCGTCGACATCGAGTCGCGCTCGGTGCTCACGGGCCCCGAGATCATCACCCGCGGGTGGGTGTACGCGCCGGAGGCCGACGACCTGCTCGACGAAGCCGAGGACACGATCTCGCGGGCACTGGTGGCGGCGCTCGACGACGGCGTCACCGACGTGGACTCGCTCGAGCGCGAGGTGCGCCGGGCCGCCGGGCGCTTCGTGTCGGACCGCACCAAGCGGCGCCCGATGATCGTGCCCGTCGTGATGGCCACCTGACGGGAACCGATTCACCTCCCCGGATCCGATCCGCTCGCGCGGCACGCGTCGCACCCGACCCACACCATCCGCCGATGGCGTAAGTTTCGCTCCATGTACGGCGCTCAGAGTCTGGTCCGCACCCTCGTCGACTCCGGGGTAGAGGTCACCTTCGCGAACCCCGGCACGTCAGAGATGCACCTCGTCACAGCGATCGACACGACACCGGGCATGCGTGCGGTGCTCGGTCTCTTCGAGGGCGTGGTCACTGGAATGGCCGACGGGTACGCGCGCATCGCCGAGAAGCCGGCCGCGACGCTGCTGCATCTCGGCCCGGGGCTCGCGAACGGCCTGGCGAACCTGCACAACGCACGACGCGCGTCGTCACCCGTGGTCAACATCGTCGGCGATCACGCGACGCACCACCTGCAACTGGACGCACCACTCACCTCCGACATCGTCGGGTTCGCGCGACCCGTGTCGGGGTGGGTCCACACCGCGACCCACCAGCTCTCGGTGGGATCCGACGCGGCGCGCGCGGTGCAAGCCGCGCGCCAGCACCCCGGGCAGATCGCCACCCTCATCCTCCCCGCCGACGTCGCATGGACCGAGGGAGGGGTGCCCGCACCACCCCTCCCGGTGGCGGGTGCCGCACCGTTCGACGCAGGTCGCGTCAGTGCCGTCGCCGATGCCGTGCGCGCCGGACGCCGGGTCGGCATCCTGATGCGTGGCGAGGCCCTGAAGCAGCGCGGGCTCACTGCCGCCGGTCGTGTCGCAACAGCCGGTGATGTGCGGTTGATGGCCGACACGTTCTCGCCGCGCATCCAGAAGGGGGCGGGCCGCGTGCAGGTGACCCGGCTCCCGTACTTCGCCGAACAGCTCGTCGAGTATCTGGCCGACCTCGAGGTGCTGGTGATCGTGGGAACCAAACCACCCGTGACGTTCTTCGCCTACCCCGGCAAGCCCAGTTGGGGAGCGGCCGAGCACACCGAGATCATCCATCTCGCGCTTGCGCACCAGGACACAGTCGGGGCCCTCGAGGCGCTCGCCGAGACCCTCGGTGTCGCGTCGGCCGCGCCGGTCGTGGCGGATCTGCGCATCGACGACACAGTCGGCGACAAGTTCGATGGGTGGGCGATCGGTCGCGCGATCGCGCGCCACCTGCCCGAGGGTGCGATCATCGCCGACGAGGGCGGTACCTCCGGCGGAGGGGCGCAGGCGTCCCTCGCCACGTGCGTCCCGCACGACCAGATCTCCCTCACCGGTGGCTCGATCGGTCAGGGTCTCCCCGTGGCGACCGGGGCCGCGGTCGCAGCGCCCGACCGCAAGGTCGTGTGTCTGCACGGTGACGGCGGTGCGATGTACACGGTGCAGGCGCTGTGGACCCAGGCCCGCGAACGACTGGATGTGACCACTGTGATCTTCGCAAACCGGTCGTACGCGATCCTCAACATCGAGCTGCAGCGCACGGGCGCTGGAGTGCCGGGGGCAAAGGCACGCGCGATGCTGGACCTGTCCGACCCGACGATCGACTGGGTGCAGATCGCCCGGGGCATGGGTGTCGAGGCCGTGCGCGCAGAGACACCCGAGTCGTTCGAGGCCGCGTTCTCGTCGGCGATGCGACAGCGCGGACCGCGCCTCATCGAGGCGCGCCTCTGATCGGGCGCGCCCGGATCAGCGGGTGCGTTCGAGTTCGTAGAGAAGCACGCGCCCGCCGCGGCGCACCCACAGCCCGGCCCCGGCCTGGACGAAGTGCTTCTCCAGTCGTGCGCGGTACCACCTCGCGGATCGATGGTGGACATCCATGTCGGTCGAGGCGGCATCGACGGTGTGGTCGTAGTCGTGGGTGGTGGGCACCTCGAGGTAGAGGACCTCGGCGCACGCCGCCGCGAGGTTGTCGATCGCGCGCGTCGCGGCCGCATCGTCCGGGTACTGGAGAACCCCGTGGCACACCACCAGATCGAACGGTCGCGCGGGCCTCCACTCTGTGATGTCGCGCCTCTCGTGGCCGAACCGGGCACAGGCATGCTCGCTCATGTCCACCGAGAAGACCCTCACGCGGGGGTGCTCGTTGCGGTACCAATCGCGCCAGTAGCCGGGGCCGGCGCCGACATCGAGCATCGAACGCGGGGCGACCCCCCACCAGGTGCACATGCTGTGCACGGCCGATGCGAGAGAGGCGATCTGGCGTCTGTTGTGGACGGCGTCCCTACCGTAGAAGCGGCGGTAGTACTCGGCACCGAAACGAGACATGAGACGCCCACCGTAGTTGGGTCGACGCGGGCGCGATCGGGCGCTCACCCTGTCGTGGCAGGGGTATCCCGAACCTGCTCGCACCTCGGGAGTACCTTTTTCCCCATGTCTGACCGCTCTTCCGGGAGGAATTCCCCCTCCTCTCGTGGCTCCTCCCGTGGGGGTCGCGCGGGCGTGAAGACCCCCTCGAGGGGCAGTCGGCGCCCCGAGGCAGAGCCCACCCGGAGCCGGGAGCCCGAGGGGGCGTCGGCGGTCAGGCGCGTGGTCGAGGGCCGCGAGGTCGAGTTCTGGGGTGTGGGTCTCGTCTCGCTCGGCATCCTGCTCGTGCTCTCCATGTACCTCCAGACCGCCGGCCCCCTCGGGGAGGCGATCGACACCACCTTCGGGTGGCTGCTCGGCCTGGGTCGATTCCTCCTGCCGGCCGTCTCGATCGGCATCGGGGTGGCGCTCGTGCGCCGACGCAGCGTCGAGCACCGACTCCGCCTCACCGTCGGGTGGACCGTCGTGGTGCTCGCAGCACTCGGCCTGCTGCACCTCGCGAACGGTGAGGACAGCATCGTGGGCAGCGTCGATGCGATGTCGAACGCCGGTGGTTGGTTCGGCGCGCTGCTCGGTGAACCCCTGCGCACCACCGTGGGGTGGGTCGGCACGGTCGTGATCCTCCTCGCCGTCGCACTCGGTGGCACGATGTTGATCACCGACACGACGCTGCCCGAACTGGTCGTGCTCGTGCGCAGGTGGATCACCTCGGTGTCGGAGCGCGTGGTGGAGGCGCGCGAGGAGCGCGAGCGTGCCCGCCGCAACCTGGACGACCTCGTCGAGGTGCCCGGTGAGCGCGTTGCTCCGCCGGGACCCGACTCCCGGCCCGATCGCGGCCACCCCGGGCGTCAGCGTGACGTGCCGATCTATGACGCAGCCGACGACGACGATCTGCGTCCCGAGCGCCCCGCCAAGCCGTCCAAGCACCGTGCGCGCAGGGCCGAGGAGCGGCCGGCCCAGCCGACGGTCGTGGGGGAGCCCGAGTTCGTGGGCAAGCCGGGGATGGCGCACACACCCGCCGATGAGAACGGATTGACATCGGCGCCCACCGGCCCCGGTGAGTGGATCCTGCCCCCGGCCGACTTTCTCTCGCTCACCGAGATCCACGAGGTGAACAAGGCCCGTGTCGCCGAGCGCGGTCAGTTGCTCGAGGAAGCCCTCGCCTCCCACGGCGTGGAGACGCGCCTCATCGGCATGACCGTGGGACCGACCGTCACCCGCTTCGAGCTCGAGCTCGGTTTGGGCGTGAAGGTGTCGAAGGTGACCAGCCTGAACCGCGACATCGCCTATTCAATGGCCGCCACCGATGTGCGCATCCTCGCCCCGATCCCCGGACAGTCGGCCGTGGGTGTCGAGGTGCCCAACGAGAGCCGTCAACTTGTCTCGCTCGGCGATCTGATGGCATCCCCCGAGGCCGAGCGCGCGAACCATCCACTCGATGTCGCGGTCGGCAAGGACATCACCGGTCGCGCCGTCTTCTTGAACCTGGCGGCGATGCCACACCTGCTCATCGCCGGTGCCACCGGTGCGGGCAAGTCGAGCGGCATCAACTCGATCCTGACCTCGCTGCTGATGAGGTCGACGCCGGATCAGGTTCGCCTCATCCTCATCGACCCGAAGCAGGTCGAGATGGGCCAGTACGCGCGCCTCCCGCACCTGCTCACTGCGCCGGTCACCAACCCGAAGAAGGCGGCGAACGCCCTGGGCTGGGCCGTCAAGGAGATGGAGCGCCGCTACGACCTGCTGGTCGAGGTCGGGTTCCGCGACATCGGGGGCTACAACACCGCCTTCGACAAGGGGGAGTTGAACGACCCGAACGACCCGACCGCCAAGAAGTACGACCGCTTGCCGTTCATCGTCGTGGTGGTGGATGAGTTGAACGATCTGATGATGGTGGCGGCCCGAGACGTCGAGGAGTGCATCACGCGCATCGCCCAGAAGGCCCGCGCGGTGGGTGTCCACCTCATCGTCGCCACGCAGCGTCCGAGCGTGAACGTGATCACCGGTGTCATCAAGGCGAACATCCCCGCGCGCATCGCCTTCGCGGTCTCGAGCCTCACCGACAGCCGCGTCATCCTCGACCAACCCGGCGCCGAGAGGCTCGTCGGAAAGGGCGACATGCTCCTGTTGCCCGGCAACTCCAATGTGACCCAGCGGCTGCAGGGCTCGTTCGTCGACGAGGAGGAGGTCCGTCGCATCGTGGCGCACTGGCGTCGCCAGGCCCCCGAGATCGTCTACGTCTCGGGCATCGAGGGTAACGAGGGCCTCCCGGGCTCGGGCAGCGGCCCCCTGTTTGGAGATTCCGGCGACGACGACATGGTGCGCCAGGCGATGGAGATCGTGGTGCGCTCGGGTCTCGGGTCGACCTCACTCCTGCAGCGCAAGTTGAAGGTGGGATTCGCCCGCGCCGGTCGCCTCATGGACGAGTTGGAGGAGCGCGGTGTGGTTGGCCCGAGTGAGGGCTCCAAGGCGCGTGCCGTGCTAATGACTGTGGAGGAACTCGAAGCCCTGGGAGGATGACATGGCCGACGCGCGGTTGGAACAAGTCTGTGCGGGATTGTCGTTCCCGGAGGGGCCCGTTGCGATGTCCGATGGGTCGGTGATCGTCACCGAGATGTTCGGTCACTGCCTCTCCCGTGTCGCCCCCGACGGCACCAAGACCACCGTCGCAGAGATCGACGGGCTCCCGAACGGGCTCGCTCTCGGACCCGGCGGGCTCCTCTTCCTGTGCAACAACGGCGGTGCATTCACGCCCCTGCACCTGGGCGAGTACCTCTTCCCCGGCGAGTTCGATCCCGACGCCTACATCGGTGGTCGCATCCAGACGGTCGACATCGCCAGCGGCGCGGTGACCGACCTCTACACCCACTGCGGTGACCTGCCCCTGCGCGCACCGAATGATCTGGTCTTCGACGCCCATGGTGGCTTCTGGTTCACCGACCACGGCCTGCGCCACCATCGCACCGCCGACCGCACCGGGATCTACTACGCCAGGGCCGACGGCTCTCACATCGAGGAGGTGGTGTTCCCGGTCGACTCCCCGAACGGGATCGGACTGTCACCGACGGGTGATCGCGTCTACTGGGCCGAGACCCACACGGGTCGCGTGTTCCAGCGCACGATCGCATCGCCCGGTGTGCTCGCTCCGGCTGATCCACTCGTGCCGTCGGTGTTGTGCGGCCTGCCCGGGTTCCAGTTGTTGGACTCGCTGGCCGTCGACGGCGAGGGCAACATCTGCGTGGCCACACTCGTGAACGGTGGTGTCACCGTGATCTCTCCGGCGGGCGAGGTGATCGATTTCATCGAAACCGACGATCGCATCACGACCAACATCTGCTTCGGCGGGCCCGACATGCGCACGGCATGGATCACGGTTTCATCGACGGGGCGCCTCATGCGCATGCAGTGGCCACGGCCGGGGCTCAAACTCAACTGGCAGTAGGCTCAATCCGGTGGCTCAGCGGTACTACATCGAGACGTTGGGCTGCCCGAAGAACACCGTCGACTCCGAGAAGATCGCCGGAACGCTGCTGGCCGACGGGTTGAAGCCGACCGACGACCCGACCAAGGCCGACGTCGTCGTGGTGAACACCTGTGCCTTCATCGACGAGGCGCGCCGCGAGTCGATCGACACGATCCTGCACCTGGACGGGGAGCGAAAGCGCGGGTCGCGGCTCGTGGTGACCGGATGCATGGCCGAGCGCTACGGCGACGAGCTCGCAGAGGCCCTGCCCGAGGCGGACCAGGTGGCCGGTTTCGGCGTGCCCGTCCACCTCGGGAGAAAGCCGCTCGCGGTATCGGCTGGACTCCCCACGCTGGACCTGCTGAACCTGCCGAGGCCGCGATCGGCGGCACCGTGGGCCTACGTGAAGATCGCAGAGGGATGCGATCGGACCTGCGGGTTCTGCGCCATCCCGTCGTTCCGCGGCCCCCAACGCAGTCGCGACGCGGCCGACATCCTGGCCGAGGTCGATGCGCTCGCCGTGCGGGAGGTGGTGCTGGTCGCCCAGGATCTCGCGTCCTACGGCAAGGACCGCCCGGGCGAGATGGGCGCGGGCTCGATCGTGCCGCTGGTGCGTGCCGTGGCCGACCGCGTCGACCGCACGAGGTTGCTGTACCTGTACCCGAGTGATCTGTCGGACGAGTTGGTCGATGCGATCCTGTCCACCGGTGTCCCGTACTTCGATCTGTCGCTCCAGCACGTGTCCAGGGAGCACCTGCGGCGCATGCGCCGCTGGGGCGACGGGGCGCGGTTCTTGGAGCGCATCGCTCGCATCCGGTCGCTCTCGCCCGAGGCGACGTTCCGCAGCAACTTCATCGTCGGGTACCCGGGCGAGACCGAGGAGGACCACGACCAGTTGTTGGACTTCGTGGAGAGGGCCCAACTCGACTGGTGCGGGTTCTTCGCCTTCAGCCCCGAGGAGGGCACGCACGCCCTCGGACTCCCGGATCATGTTCCCGCGGACTTGATGGCCGAGCGCCTCGCCGAGTTGCGCGAGATCCAGGATCGCATCACTGCCGCGAGTCGCGACCGACTGCTGGGCGAGACGGTCACCGTGCTGGTCGACGAGCCCGGCATCGCCCGCTCGCACCGCGAGGCCCCCGAGATCGACGGCGTCGTGCAGGTGACCGAGACACTGGCTGTCGGGGAGTTCCACGACGTGGTGGTCGAGCAGGTCCTCGGACCGGATCTGATGGCGGTGCCCGTCCGTGATGGCGCCGGGGGCGAGGTGTCGCGTGCCCGTCGATGAGACCGCGATCGTCACATGGGCCAACATGGTCACGGTCGGACGCGTGCTCGCCTCACCGTTTCTGTTCCTGATGATCCCCTCCGACGGGCTGGGGTCGTGGTCGGCATTCGTGGTGTGGGTCGTCCTGTGCGTCAGTGACGGCTTCGACGGCTACCTCGCGCGCCGCCACGGCCTGACGCGCAGCGGTGCGTTCCTCGACCCCCTCGCCGACAAGATTCTCGTTCTCGGGGCAATGTTCACCCTCGTCCAGCGTGAGGTGCTCTGGATCGTTCCCGTCGTGATCATCGCGGCGCGCGAGATCATCGTGAGTCTCTACAGGGTCTTCGTCGGCTCCAAGGGCGTTTCGATGCCCGCGAGCCGGCTCGCAAAAGTCAAGACGGTCAGTCAACAATTCGCCGTGGGTTTCGCGATCATGCCCGCCACCGTCAACGACGTCACGTGGACCTTCACGGTGTGCCTGTGGTTGGCGGTCGGGCTCACCATCGCCTCGGGTCTGCAATACGCATGGCAGGGCTTGCGACGCACACGGATGACGGCGTGACGACCGCGGTGCCCCTCGACGACGCGACGAGGGGCCGGATCCAGAGGCGCACGTTGCGCACACTCGTCACCGGCCAGATCATCGGCGCAGCGGCGCTCGCATCGTCGGTGACCGTCGGGGCGTTCGTGATCCAGGAGATCCTCGGCCAGCAGACCCCGTGGGGGGGCATCGCGACCGCGACCGTCACCACCGGGACCGCCGTCATGTCGCAGGTCCTGTCGCGCCTGATGGTGCGGCGCGGTCGCAGGCCGGGCCTGCAACTGGGGTACTCGCTCGCTGCCACCGGTGCCTTCGTCGCCGGTGTCGGGGCGGAGACCTCGCTGCTGCCGGTGTTCCTCGCCGGGCTGTTCCTGTTCGGCAACGGCCAGGCCTCGAACCTGCTCGCGCGCTACACCGCGACCGATCTCGCGCTGCCCGAGGAGCGCGCCCGGGCGATGAGCCGGATCGTGTTCTCCTCGACGTTCGGTGCGGTGTTCGGCCCGCTCCTCATCCAGCCCGCCGAGAGGGCGGGGGAGCAGTGGTTCGGGTTGCACCAATACACCGGTCCCTGGTTGTTCTCCGGCGCAGTCCTTCTGTTCGCGTTCCTGAACACCGCCATTCGCCTGCGTCCCGACCCGCTCGTGCTCGCCGGCGGCACGCGCGAGAAGGCCGAGGGCAGGCTTCCGAGCATCACCGAGGCCCTGTCAGTGGTGCTGGCGACCCGGCGGGGTCGGCTCGCACTCGCCGCCATGGTGGTGTCGCAGGCCGCGATGGTCGCGGTGATGACGATGACACCGGTCCACATGAAGATCCACGGCCACGAGACGATGAGCCAGTACGTGGTGTCGCTCCACATCGCGGGCATGTTCGCCTTCAGTCCACTCGTCGGGCGCTTCGTCGACCGTCGGGGCACGGTGCGTGCGGTGCTCGCCGGGTCGGTGATGCTGGTCGCGGGTCTGCTGCTGTCATCTCTCTCGGGCGAGAGCGCACCGATCCTGTTCCCCGCGCTGTGGATGCTGGGTGTTGGCTGGAACTTCGGGCTCATCGGCGGGTCGTCGATGTTGATCGAGTCGGTCGACCCCGACAAGCGCGTCACCGTGCAGGGAGCAGCCGACCTCATGATGAGTTTCCTCGGTGGGATGGCTGGACTCTCCTCCGGCTTCGTCCGTAGCGCCGTCGGGTACCACTTGCTGTCGATGGCGGCGATGATCGGGGCCGGTCTACTGCTCGTCGGAGCCCTCGTCGCGTCGCGTCGCTGGCAACCGGCCGTGCGTCCCGCCACCTGAACCGTCCCCGACCGTAGGGTTGGGGACGTGAAGTGCAATGTCGTGGCCGTCGGGACCGAGCTGCTGCTCGGCCAGATCGTCGACACGAACTCGACGTGGATCGGTGAGCACCTCGCAGCCGCCGGGATCGAGTCCCATCTCCAACTGAAAGTCGGCGACAATCTCGGCCGTGTCGCCACCGCGTTCCGCACCGCGCTCGAGAGCGCCGACGCCATCGTGGTGTGCGGTGGGCTCGGCCCCACCCACGACGACCTCACTCGGGAGGCGATCGCCGAGGTGATGGGCACCGAACTCGTGCAGGACGACGGCCTCGTGGCCGTGATCGCCGATCTCTTCGCGAGGCGGAACCGTCCGATGGCCGGCAACAACCTGCGTCAGGCGTTGGTGCCGATCGGTGCGACGGTGATCCCCCAGACACGGGGCACCGCGCCCGGGCTCGTCTGTCCGGTGGGCGACAAGGTGATCTACGCGGTGCCCGGCGTGCCCCACGAGATGCACGACATGATGGAGCGCGCCGTCATCCCCGATCTCCTCGCGCGGTCCGGTGAGCGCGCCGTGATCGAGAGCCGCGTTCTGCGCACCTGGGGCGAGAGCGAATCGGGATTGAACGAGCGTCTCGAGGCGGTCATCACCGAGTTGGACACGGTGGGGAACCCGACGCTCGCATTCCTCGCGAGCGGCTGGGAGGGCATCAAGGTCAGGCTCACCGCCAAGGCCACCGACTCGGTGGCGGCGGCCCGACTGCTCGATGAGTGGGAGGGCAGGGTGCGCTCGGTGATCGGCGACATCATCTTCGGCGTCGATGCCGACACGATGGAGACCGTCGTGCTCGGTGCCCTCGCCGCCCGGGGCTGGACCCTCGGGGTCGCCGAATCGGTGACGGGTGGCCTCGTCGCGGGTCGCCTCACGAGCGTGCCGGGTGCCTCGCAGGTGTTCCGTGGCGGCGTCGTCGCCTATGCGAGTGAAGTCAAGTTCGACGTGCTGGGAGTCGAGCGTGGACCGGTTGTGTCCGAGCGCGCCGCACTCGAGATGGCGAAGGGGGCTCGGCGCGTCCTCGGGTGCGATGTCGCCCTCGCGCTGACCGGGGTCGCGGGGCCCGACGAGCAGGACGGTCAAGCCGTCGGCACGTTGTGTGTCGGCGTGGTCCTGCCCGACGGGCGGTCAGAGGCGGCGCGACTCATGCTGCCGGGAGTGCGCGACCAGGTGCGTCAGTTGTCGGTGATCTCGGCACTCGACTTCCTTCGCCGACGTCTCGGCTGACGCGCATCGTCCACCACGCCGCATCGGTGACGTCGGTAGCATCGGCTGGTGGCCCCCGTAGCTCAGTTGGATAGAGCAACGGACTTCTAATCCGCAGGTCGCAGGTTCGACTCCTGCCGGGGGCGCCATCGAGACGGGTGGCCACGTCCACCGGGTCACCCCGCCCGGGGCGCGGCTCGGCGATCTCCTCGCATCGGAGGACCTCGGGGCCTGCGAGTTCGTCGCACGCGGCTGACTCGGTGCGTGCGAGGTTGCCCCGGCACCACAAAACGTGGCTCTGAGTCTCCCTCGCCGTACACTCAGACGGTGGATTTCAAGAAGGATGACATCGTCATCTACCCCCAGCACGGGGCCTGCCGCGTCCGGGCGATCAAGAAGCTCGACCCCTTCGGGACGGGGAAGAAGGAGGAGTACCTCCTGCTCGTGACGGTCATCAACGAGATGGAACTGAAGGTCCCCGTCGCAAAACTCGGCGACGTCGGTGTGCGGCCCCCGGTGAACGCCGACGAACTCGAGGACCTCGTCGCGGTGCTCTCCAAGCCCGATCCGCGGGTGCCCTCGAACTGGTCGCGCCGGTTCAAGAACCACCAGGAGAAACTGAAGAGCGGTGACGTGTACCAGGTGGCAGAGGTCGTGCGCAATCTCGCGGCGCGCAACCGCGACGCGTCGCTCTCGGCGGCCGAGCGCACGATGTACGACCGCGCCCGGGTGAACCTGATCTCTGAGATCCAGCCGGCGCTGCGGGTGACCCGCGAGGAGGCCGAGGAGTTCCTGAACAGAGCGCTCGAGAGGGGTGTCCTCAAGCCCGCCAAGGCGGCCAAGAAGCCCGCGGCGGCGGTCGCGGCGACGAAGTCCACCTCCGACGACGACGACGAGGACTGACCGATGGCCCGCGTGGGGTTCTGCGGGCTCGGTGTCATGGGATACCCGATGGCGGGACATCTCGCCTCGGCCGGTCACGAGGTTCACGTCCACAACCGCACGCAGGCCCGCGCCGACGCGTGGCTCGCCGAGCATCGCGGGCAGTCCCACTCCACCCCGCGGGGGGTCGCCGCGGCCGCAGAGATCGTGATGCTCTGCGTGGGAAACGACGACGACGTGCGTGCCGTGGTCACCGGTGACGACGGCGTGCTCGCGGGCATCGCCCCGGGCGCGATCGTGGTCGACCACACCACGACGAGTGCCGAACTGGCCCGTGAGATCGCCCGGGCCTGCGAGGTCCGCGACGTGGGGTTCGTGGATGCCCCGGTGTCGGGCGGACAGGCCGGTGCCCAGAACGGCGTGCTCACGGTCATGTGCGGGGCCGATTCCGAGCACGTCTTCGACCGCTTCGCCGCGGTCGCCGACTGTTATTCGCGCTCGTGCGTGCGTCTCGGTGGCGCCGGCGCCGGCCAGCTCGCCAAGATGGTCAACCAGATCTGCATCGCCGGCATCGTGCAGGGCCTCTCGGAGGGTCTCGCCTTCGCCCAGCATGCCGGACTCGACGCGCACGCCGTCGTCGAGGCGATCTCCAAGGGGGCCGCGCAGTCGTGGCAGATGGACAATCGTGCCCACACCATGATCGACGACGCGTTCGACTTCGGGTTCGCCGTCGAGTGGATGGTGAAGGATCTCGGGTTCTGCATCGACGAGGCGCGCCGCAACGGCTCGCAGCTGCCCGTCGCCGAGATCGTGCTGGGGTTCTATGGCGAACTCGCCGAGCGCGGCGGGAACAGGCTGGACACCAGCTCGCTGATCCGGCGTCTGCGCTGATCGCGGCGCTCAGCCCGCGCGCGAGGCGCAGCGGGCGAAGGTGTCGAGAACCTCGTCGATCTCGGCGTCGGTGATCACGAGCGGGGGGCAGAACGCGTTGCACCCCGGGATTGAGCGGGCGATCACACCCTCGCGAATCATCGCATCTCTGATGACGGTGGCGTCCTGATGGGGATGCAGGATGCCGGCCCAGATCGCCCCCGCACCGCGCAGTCCCGCGATGGTGCCGTCGCTCGCCAGTGCCGCGAGCCCCGCCTCGATGCGCGCACCGACGTGGCGGGCCCGGTGGATGAGACCCTCGCGCTCGATGATCTCGAGGTTCTTGAGTGCCGCCGCGCACACCGTGGCATGACCCGAGTAGGTGTACCCGGTGCGCAGGAAGAACGACGGATCATCCTCGAGCGCGTCCACCACGCGACGCCCGCAGATGACGCCACCGAGGGGTTGGTACCCGCTGGTGACACCCTTGGCGAAGGTGATGAGATCGGGTGTGACCCCGTAGTACTGGGCACCGAACCACTCGCCGAGTCGACCGAACCCGGTGATCACCTCGTCGAAGACGAGCAGGGCACCGTGCGAGTCGCACAGCCGGCGCAGGCCCGCCAGGTACTCGGTGGTGGCGGGCCAGACCCCTCCGGCCCCCTGCACGGGTTCGGCGATGACGGCAGCGATCCGACCGCGGTGGCGCTCCATCTCGACCGACATCGCCTCGATGTCATCGGCGTCGACCTGGACCACCCCCTCGAGGAGTTGCCCATAGCCGACCTTGTTCAGGGGAAGCCCCTGTGCCGAGGTGCCGCCGTAGTTGGTGCCGTGGTATCCCCGATCGCGGGCGATGATGACGCCCCGCTCGGGGTGCCCGGCCTGGATCTGGGCGACGCGGGCGAGTTTCATCGCCGTGTCGATCGCCTCGGAGCCGCTCCCGCAGAGGAACACGCGAGCATCGGATATCGGCGAGAGCCCCGCGATCCGCTCGGCCGTGGCGTCGGCGAGGGGGTTCGTGAAGGGATCGAAGGTCGAGTAGGTCTCGAGCGTGGACATCTGGGCCGCGACGGCCTCTGCCATCTCGCGGCGTCCGTGGCCGATCTGGCAGTACCAGAGCGATCCGATGGCGTCGATGTAGCGGGTTCCCGCGTCGTCCCACAGCCGCGCCATGTCGCCGCGCACGATGTTGACGAACGACTCGCTCGATGGTTTGGCGAAGGAGTGCAGGAACTTGCCCGTCATCGATCCCAGCCTAGGTCCGGCTCCGGGGCCCCAACGGGAGATCCGCCCCACCGTCGCGTGCGCACGATGCGAGATGGGTCCGAGGTCAGATGCGTTCGATGACGGTGGCAGTGCCCATGCCGCCGCCCGTGCACATCGTGACGAGACCGGTGGTCAGATCGCGCCTCTCGAGTTCGTCCACGAGCGTGCCGATCAACATCGCCCCGGTCGCCCCGATCGGGTGACCGAGTGCCATCGCACCGCCGTTCACGTTCACCTTGGCCGGGTCGACGCCGGTGTCCTTGAAGAACTTGAGCACGACCGAGGCGAATGCCTCGTTCACCTCGAACAGGTCGATGTCATCGAAGGTCATGCCGGCCTTTGCGACCACGCGCTTGGCGGCCGGACCGGGGGCGGTGAGCATGATCACCGGCTCGGTGCCCGCGACCGCGGTCATGATGATCCGCGCACGCGGCTTGAGGCCATTCGCCCTCGCCCACTCGGGGGAGGCGACCAGGACGGCGCCCGCACCATCGACCACGCCCGAGGAGTTGCCGCCGTGGTGGACGTGGTTGATGCCCGTCAACTGCGGATACGCCTTGAGTGCGGTCTGGTCGATCGAGGGACCGTCGGGATCCTTCTTGTAGGCGCCCATCTGCTCGAAACTCGGCGTCAGCTTGGCGAGGTCGTCGATGGTGGTGCCCGGGCGCGGGTGCTCGTCGATCGCGAGAGCGAGCGTGCCGTCGTCGTGGAGGATCGGGATCAACGAGCGCTCGAAGCGGCCCTCGCGCATCGCGATCTCGCAGCGCCGCTGGCTCTCGACGGCGAGCGCGTCGCACTGCTCGCGCGAGAAGCCCTCGAGCGTGGCGATGAGATCGGCCGAGATGCCCTGGGGAACCATGTCGAACTGCTCGCGCAGGTGGGCGTTGTTGGCGGTGAATCCGTCCACGTGCATGGGCGAGGGTCGCGACATCGATTCCACGCCACCCGCCACGACCACGTCCTGCATGCCCGAGAGCACGCCCATCGCGGCGAAGTTGACGGCCTGCTGTCCCGAGCCGCAGAAACGGTTCAGGGTCACGCCGGGGGCATCGAGGGACCACCCGGCATCGAGGGCCGCCATGCGTGCGATGTCCATGGAGTGGTCGCCACTGCCGGCGCCGCATCCCATCACCACATCGTCGACGTCGCCGGTGTCGAAGCCGATCCGGTCGCGGAGACCGTTGAGCACCTGGGCGAGGACCCGTTGCGGGTGGACGTTGTGCAACGAGCCCGATTCCTTGCCCTTGCCCCGCGGGGAACGGACTGCGTCGATGATCCAGGCTTGTCTGTCCATGGTGTGCCTTCTCTGAGCGGGGGCGGGTGACGCCCCGGGGGGACGGTGGAGTAGAACCTTATGGCAGCCACGGTCGGGTGGCTCCATCGGGACGGGAGGCGGACATGTCGGGTGGTGGTGCGACCGTCGGTGCCGGCAACGAGGAGATCTTCGAAACGCTCGAGGTGACCGTCGACGGCGCCATCGGGCGTCTCATGCTCGCGCGACCGGAACGCCTGAACGCCCTGTCGCGCACGATGTTGCGCGAGCTCGCCGATGCCGCGCGCTGGTTCGACGGTCACCGTGCACTGAAGGTCGTCGTCGTGTCGGGTGCGGGTCGGTCCTTCTGCGCGGGATTCGACCTCGACGACTTCACCACGCGCGACCCGCAGTGGTCACCGCGCGACACCGCCGACCTCGGCCGGGTGATGGCAGAGGCCGTCACGAACATGCGGGCCCTCACGATCGCGGCGATCCACGGCCACGCCGTGGGTGGAGGTCTGGTGCTCGCGGCCGCCTGCGATCTCCGGTACGGCGCAGATGACGCCATCTTCTCGATCCCCGAGGTGGACCTCGGGATCCCGCTCGCGTGGGGCGGCATCCCGCGACTCGTGCGCGAGATCGGTCCGGCGCTCACCAAGGAACTCGTCCTCACGTGCCGGCGGTTCGGGCCGCAGGAGGCCACGTCGATCGGATTCCTGAACGGTGTCGTCCCGACAGCGCGTCTCGCGGCCCATGTCGATGACCTGGCGGCGCAACTGGCCGCCAAGCCCGGCTATGCGCTGCGCACAACCAAGCAACAAGTGAACGCGGTGACCGAGGAGATGGCGGGAACGGGCCGCAACGCCGCCGACGCCGATGCGCTCGTGTTCGCCACCCACGACGACGAGAGCCGGGCCGCGAGTGCGGCGTACCTGGCGTCGAAGAAGAGGCGCTGAGCCGTGCCCAAGGTGTTCGTCCACGGCAACCCCGAGACCGCCGCGATCTGGGACGACCTCGTCGTCGAGCTCGCCGATCGCGGTGTCGACGACGTGGTGCGCCTCTCACCCCCGGGTTTCGGTGCTCCGGTGCCCGACCGATGGGGTGCGACACGCACCGAGTACGCCGCGTGGCTCGCACGCGAGTTGCATTCAATCGGCGGTGAGATCGACCTCGTCGGACACGACTGGGGAGCGGGACACGTGTTCGGCGTGCTGGCGGCCGAGCCGACCATCGTGCGCACGTGGGCGAGCGACTGTGCGGGCCTGCTCCACGCCGAGTATGCGTGGCACGACGCCGCCCAGGCATGGCAGACCCCCGGGGTGGGGGAGCGGGCGATCGCGGGGATGCTCTCGCTCGATCCGGACGCGTTCGCGGCGGTCTTCACCTCGCTCGGCATGACCGATGCGATCGCGCGCGCCGTGCGTCTGGGGCTGGATGATGAGACGGGTCGTTGCGTGCTCTCGCTCTATCGCAGCGCGGCACAACCCGAGATGAGCACCCTCGGCCGTGCCTTCACTGCGGCGCGGCCGGGCAACGGCGTGGTGATCATCGCCGAGAACGACCACTTCGCGGGATCGTCGGAGATGCACGAGAGCATCGCGGCGGCGGTCGGTGCGCGGGTGCTCAGGATCCCCGAGGCGGGTCACTGGTGGATGATCGAGAAGCCCGCTGATGCAGCAGATGCGTTGATCGCGCACTGGTCTCGTTGATCGCGCACGAACTGTCTTAGTCGCGCATTGGGCATGACCGGGCCGAAGAGCCCGGTCAGATCGCCTCGAGCGCCGCCACGATCGGTGCCAACTCGGCGGGTGTGGCGCCGTGCATGATCACTCCGTCGCACCCGAGGTCGAACTGGGCCCGCACGGCCCGCGCACACTGCTCGGGTGATCCGGTTGCCGCCGGAGCGAGCCATTCCCCGGGGATCAACGGAGCGATTCGCTCCAGTTCCCCGGTGGTGGCCAAGGCATCGAGCGCGCCGGGGAAGGTGCGCACGAACTCGTCCGAGCGGAACCGAGCGAGCACGCCCGGGTCCCAGTTGTTGGTGCGCACCATCAGGTCCCCGTAGGCCTGAAGGTAGGTGGCGAGACGACCCACCGTCTTCTTCAGCCGCAGTGCGGGCTCGATGTGGTCGCCGACCGTGGCGAAGCACGACCACACCTGCACCGTGCCCGGATCGCGGCCGGCGCGCACGGCGGCGTCTTTCACGGTCCGCACGGCGCGCGCGGTGGTCTCGTCGGTGAAGAACGTGTGCAGGATCACCGTGTCGTAGGAGCGACCCGCCATCTCGAGGGTGCGCGGGCCGAAGGCGGTGATCCCGAGCGGGATGTCCAGGTCGAATGCGGGATCGAGCCGGAGCACGGGATAGGTGCCGGTGAGATCCGACCAGTTGAACACGGTCTCGCCGTGCCACAGGCGGCGCATGAGGTGTGCGAACTCCTCGAGTGACTCCGTGGTTGCCAGCGGCATCCCGAAGGCCCGGAACATCGCATCGATCCCGCGACCCAGACCGAGTGTGAACCGCCCACCCGAGAGAAGGTGCAGGGTGCTCGCCCACGAGGCCGTCACCGCGGGATGGCGCGTGGTGGGGTTGGTGGCCGCGGTGATGATCTGCAGCGATGACGTCGCAGCGACCGCGGCACCGGTCAAGGCGCCGGCTTCCTTGATGTTGAATCTCTCCGAGATGAACGCGGCTCCCAGCCCGAGCGACTCGGCGGCCGTGAGCTCGTCGAGCATGTCCCGCGGGCTCCGGGGGGCGCCCGCGAGCGTGTAGAAGCCGAGCCGCGGGTGGCGGGGAGCACCGGTCATGTCCGCACAGTAACGGGGTTGTAGGTTCGCACCGAAAGAGCCCCGCACAGGGGAGCGACACGGACGGGGCATCGGCGATGAAGCGGTGGGAGATCGAGGAGAAACTCCACGGGGACAGGGCATGGTTGCTCGCCGCCTATGCCGACCTCACCGAGGAGCAGATGCACGCCGACCTCACCCCGAGCGAGCACGACCCCTCGAATTGGTGGTCCGCGCTCGACCACCTGGCGCACCTTGCCCTGATCGAGCACAACTTCGCCCAGATGGTGCGCCGCCACGTCGCGGGGCACGACAACCCCGTCGGTCTCGTCAACGGATCCGACGGCCGCCCCCGCACGAGGGACGAGATCATGGCCTCGGTGCACGCGATGACCGACGAGTGGCAGCAGCGTCATCACGGCAAGTCCTTCGACGAGGTGGTCGCCCTCGGTGCCGAGGCCCGTGCGGTGACCCTGCAGCTGCTGAGCGAGTTGACCGACGAGCAACTCACGCAGGTTCTCCCCGGTGCGCCGTGGGCCGACGGCACGGTCGGGGGAGTGTTGGCCGCCAACGCCGACCACGGGCGCATGCACTGGAAATGGTCGCGCGACGCGGGGGTGCTCGAGAAATGAGCGCAGTGCCGCCCGACGAGGTCGGACTGCTCGAGGGGATGGCGACCACCCGGGCGATCCGTCGGTATCTCGACGAGCCGGTGCCGGGCGAGGTGCTGCGCGACATCCTGTTCGCCGCCACCCGTGCCCCGAGCGGGTCGAACCGCCAACCGTTCCGATTCATGGTGCTCGTCGACTCCGAGCGCGCGCGGGAGGCCAAGCAACTGATCGCCGACGGCGCGCGCGACATCTGGGGTGCCAAGCGCACCTCCGATGGCTACGACGAGGGCTCCGGAACCGCGCCCGACAGCCCGAAGGCGCGCATGGCGTCCGCGATGCAGTCCTATGTCGACAACTTCGAGCACGTGCCGGTGCTGATCCTGGCGCTCCTGGTGAGGTACCGCGCGCCCACCCCGACCGAGGGCGCGTCTGTGTATCCGGCGTGCCAGAACCTCCTGCTCGCAGCGCGTGCGCTCGGATACGGGGGCGTGCTCACGGGGTTCCATGCCTTCGTCGAGGAAGACCTGCGCCGGCTCCTCGGGATCCCCGATGGCACGTTCCTCGCTGCCACGATCACGCTCGGCAAGCCCGCCGGTCGTCACGGTCCGGTGCGTCGACTTCCCATGGGTGATCTCGTCTTTGGCGACACATGGGGCGAGTCACCAGAGTGGGCCGTGGATCCGCCCGGTACGCCCACGATCGTCCGCGCCTTCAAGAACAAGAAGTAGTGCGCAGCGGCGGGTGTGGGCGATCCCGGGGCGGGGTCGAGCCGATCCGGGATCGGCCAAACACCTAGCCTCGGGGGTCCACACCCCGGGTGTGGCGCACCCACCGGAGGCAACATGACCCAGGATCTGTCCATCGACTCGCTGTTCTCCGTGAAGGGGAAAGTCGCCCTCGTCACGGGCGGGTCCCGGGGGATCGGCGAGATGATCGCCGCGGGGCTCCTCGTGAACGGCGCCAAGGTGTATGTGTCGTCGCGCAAGGCCAAGGCATGCGACGAGACTGCCGTGCGCCTCGCTGCGACCTATGGCGGCGAGTGCGTCTCGCTCCCGGCCAACGTGGCCGACCTCGACGGGATCGAGTCGTTGGTGGCCGAGATCTCGACGCGTGAGTCGCACCTGGACATCCTCGTCAACAACGCCGGTGTCTCCTGGGGTGCACCGATCGAGGAGTTCCCCGAGATGGGCTGGGACAAGGTGATGGACACCAACGTCAAGGGGGTCTTCTTCCTCACCCAGAAGTTGCTCCCGCTGCTCACGGCCCGCGCCACCTCGAGCGATCCGTCGCGCGTCGTCAACATCGGTTCGATCGACGGCATCAAGACCCCGTCGTTCGAGACCTTCTCCTACGGTCCGTCCAAGGCCGCGGTGCACTCGCTCACCAAGGTGCTGGCCGCCAAGCTCACGAAGCGCCACATCTTGGTGAATGCGATCGCACCCGGCCCCTTCCCCACATGGATGCTCTCCACCGGCGTCGGCACTGGTGGAGACGTGGACGGCACCGACTGGGATGCGGTCGGTCGCACCAACCCCAGCGGCCGCGTCGGCAGCGCCGAGGACATCGCCGGTCTCACCATTTATTTGTGCTCGCGCGCCGGTCAGTTCACGGTGGGTGAGGTCGTCACCTGTGACGGTGGATCGCTGCTGCGATGATCGACTGGGCGACCGATTTCATCGACTCGATCGGGGTCGTGGGTGTCGCGCTGCTCGTGGCGCTCGAGAACATCTTCCCGCCGATCCCCTCGGAGTTGATCCTGCTCCTCACCGGCTTCAACGTGAGCCAGGGGCGCTTCGGCTACGTGGGTGGTGTGGTGTTCGCGACCGCGGGATCGGTCGGCGGGGCGCTCGTGCTCTACGGACTCGGTCGCTGGTTGAATGAGGAACGCCTCGAGTGGCTGCTCGCTGGCGTGGGTCGGTTCGCCGGGTTCAAACGCCGTGACATCGACAAGGGCTTCGACTGGTTCGAGCGCCACGGCACGTTGGTGGTCTTCTTCGGTCGCCTGGTGCCGATCGTGAGGTCAGTGGTCAGCATCCCGGCGGGTGCCGACAAGATGCCGGTCGGGAAGTTCTGTCTCCTCACCGCGGCCGGCTCCACCGTGTGGAACGCGATCTGGGTGGCCGTCGGGTGGGGACTCGGGGACCGCTGGGAGGACGCCGGAGTGTGGGGTGACCGCATCCAGTACGCCACGATCGCGATCGGTGCGGTGGTGTTCGTGTGGCTCGTCGTCAGAACCCGCCGCAACAGGGCGGTCGAGCCGGTCTGAGACTCAGTGCGCGTGGCGTGCGAGTGCCGCGCGGATCTCTTCCTCGGCGGACGCGGCGTTCGCCCACGCGCCGACGGTCGATTCCTTGCCCGGCTCGATGAGTTTGTAGACCTCGAAGAAGTTCGCGATCTCGGCCAGCAGGAACTCGGGTGCATCGTCGAGATCCCGGTGGTGCTCGTAGCGCGCATCACGCGAGGGCACGCACAGCACCTTGGCGTCGGGGCCCTTCTCGTCCCTCATCCAGAACACCCCGATCGGTCGGGCCCACACGTGGCACCCGGGAAACGTGGCCTGGGGGAGCAGGATCAGCGCATCGAGCGGGTCACCGTCCTCGCCGAGGGTGTTCGGGAAGAAGCCGTAGTCGAGCGGGTACTGGGTTGCGGTGAAGAGGTTCCGGTCCAGCCAGATCGCGCCGGTCCCGTGGTCCATCTCGTACTTGTTGCGGGATCCCTGCGGGATCTCCACGATCATCTCGATCTCCATGCCCCAGAGGATACGGAGAGGCGGTGGCGGGCCGTCGCCCCGGGATCTACCGGTCGCGCAACCGCACCGACAGGCAGGTGACGCAACCCTCGAGCTTTGCGTACTCGGAGATGTCGACGCAGATCACCTCGCAGCCGAGCGAGCGCACGAGATCGGCACTCCGGGGGGCATCGGCGGCCATCAGCACGGTCCGGTCGTCGAGCACGACCACGTGTGCACCGGACTCCTCGGGCATCGACAGGTACGCGGGGAACACCGATGCATCGTCGACCGCGGGATCCCACCCGATCACCGTGCCGTCGGGCAGGGCCGTGACGGCGGATTTCAGGTGCAGCACCTTCTCGACCGGCACGGTGACCACGGTGGCACCGAGTGGCGCGAGGATCGCGGCGAGCTGGTCGATGCCGTCTTGGTTGGTGCGTCCGCCCCGACCCACATAGATGGTGTCACCGATCTTGAGGACGTCACCCCCGTCGAGTGTGCCAGGGGCCTCGATGCGCTCGATGCGGCACCCGAGTCCACGCACGGTGTCCTCCACGGCGGCCGTCTCGGGCTTGCGCACATCGCTCCCGGGGCGGGTGATCACCGCGACATCTCGGTGCATGACGACGGTGTCCTCGATGAACACGCAATCGGGGGCACTCTCCAGGGAGGGCACCTCGACGACTTCCCATCCGCGTGCCCGGAGGCACGCGACATAGTCCTCCCACTGCGCGAGGGCGACCCCCACATCGACAGGCTGGCGCTCGATGTGGGTCACGAGACCCTCGGCGAGCCGCATGCTGGGGCGACGCACGAGAGCCAGTGTCATGGAGCGGGTGACGGGAATCGAACCCGCATAGCCAGCTTGGAAGGCTGGAACTCTAGCCATTGAGCTACACCCGCGCGACGGAAGTCGTTCTGCGATTGTAGCCGCGAGACCGGGCGATCGCTCAGGCGTGGAGGCCGTCGACGCTCTCGAGAACCTCGCCCGCATCGTTGTGGCTGTGCGTGGATCCGCGTCGCCGTTCCTTTGCCACCGTGCTCTGGCTGCGCAGCACCACGATGTAGGCACGCCGGTAATTGGAGGCCGATGTGTTGCCGCCAGATTCGTGGAGCACGCCCTCGTTGTGCACGGTGATGTCACCGCGTCGAATCTCGACGGGGCGCATCGTGTCGTCCGGGCCGAGATCAGTGACGAGAGTGTGGCTCGCCGAGCGATCCCCGTGGAGCGGACGGTGCGGCCGCACCGGCTCGAGGTGCGACCCGGGCAGGAACTGCATGCAGCAGTTCTCGAGCGTCGAGTCGTCGACGGCGAGCCAGCACGTGGCGGTGCGTCGGTCCTCGGTGTCGATCCAGTACGCCTGGTCCTGGTGCCAGTGGAACACTGCGTCGGGTCGAGCCTGTGACTTGGCGAGCAGTTGATCGAAGTCGATCGTCATACCGTTGTTCGTAGAGGTTTCCCTGCCACTCGGGGTGGTAGCGCCGCGGCAACATCACGTTGACGACCGCATACCCGCGGGGGTCGGTGCCGTGCTCACCCGTGGTCATGTCGTTGAAGTCCTTGCCCTCGACGGCGATCTCGCCACGCAGGTGGACACAGCCGTCGCGGTGGAACGACTCGATCTCGGGGTCGCTCAGTTCGTACCGGTCACCGCGGCGACGATCGGCACCGGGTCCCCGAGGGTGTGGTCGACAGTGGTCACGGTGCGCAGATTGGCGAGCGCACTGGGCGGGAGACCGCGGTGTGCAGCGCGGCTGTCGGGGTGGTCGCGTTTAGTGTGGGCTCGTGGCCACACCGTTCATTACCGGCGTGATCGAGGGCTTTTACGGGCCTCCGTGGACGTGGCGTGAGCGCCATGAGTTGATCGAGGCGCTTGCCGACTGGGGCGGGAACTGGTGGGTCTGGGCTCCCAAGAGCGCGCCCCGCCATCGTGACTCATGGCGCGAACCCTTCGAAGCCGACGAGCGGGGGGGATTCGCCTCGCTCACGGGCGCAGGAGTGGCGATCTCGGTCGGCCTCACACCTGGTGCAGATGCCACCGTTGCCGATGTCGTCGTGAAGTTGTCCGGGGTGGAGGAGTCGGCCGATGGTTTCACCCTGTGCGTCGATGACCTCGAGGAGGGAGACGCTGCCGAGCGGCACGCATTGCTCGCGAACGGAGTCCTCGGCGCGTTCGGACGTCCCGTGTGGCTGGTGCCGACCCACTATGCGGGTTCTGCACATTCGTCGTATCTCGATGTGCTGTGCGCCGAGTTGGACCCCTCGATCGAGGTCATGTGGACGGGGGAGACGGTGGTGTGCGACCGGATCGAGGCCGACCATGCGACCGATCGTGCGCGCGCATGCGGGGGTCGTGCACCGCTCCTGTGGGACAACACTCCGGTCAATGATGCGATGATGCGCGACCTGTTGCATCTCGGCCCCTATGCCGGACGATCGCCGGGGCTCAGGTCCGTCGTCTCGGGTGTGCTCGTGAATCCCATGGAATTCGCGGTGTCGTCGCGGCCCACCGTTCGCAGTGCCATGGCGTGGGCGCACGGACGAGACCACCTCGCCGAGTGGCGCGACGAGGTCGAGTCCCTCGGGCTCGCGGTGCTGGCAGAGGCGACGTCGTTCCCCGGTGATCCGCACTGGCCCGGCGACGAACCCGACCGCGAGTGGTGGGAGCGGGTTCGCACGCTCGGTGATCCGGGTGATGAACGACTCGCACCATGGGTGATCGCAGCACGCGAGGGTGCCCGAGCGGCGCTCGCGGTCCTCGATGCCGGCGACCGAGCCGGTGGTGCGAGGGCAGCACAATCCAGCGCGGCAGCCGCGCTTGCATGGCGAGCCTGGCGCACCTCGGCCGGGCCGTGCGTGCTGGGTCGCGGGCCGCGGGTGAGACCGATCTTTTCGCAGGATGAGACCACCCGATTCGTGCCCCGCCCGGGTGTCGCCACGGATACGGCCTCGCTCGTCGATGCGCTCGCGAGCCGGACGTTCGATCGGGCTAGTTCCACGGCATGAAGAGACATCTGAGATCGGTGCCAGCCGTGCGGCAGCCAATGGGCGCACGGATCTGGTCCTGACGGGTGATCGCCTGAAGGCGTTCCTCGAGTCGGGTGTCAACAGCGGTGGAACAGCCGGTGTCACCGCACTTTGCACGGTGAACAAGAGGACAGTTGCCGTGACGAAGAAGTTCACCTACTCCGGTTGATGTGGCAAACCCGGATGTCCGGGTTGACGAGCCATGAGGCCCGTCAGGGAATGAGGAAGATCTCGGCTCGCTTGTTGAGGGCCTGTTGGGCGTCCTTCTTCGAGTTCGACACCACCTGGGTGGCGCCGTAGCTCTGGATCGCGATCACGCCCGTGACCCCGCGGTCCCGCAACAGAGACCGTGCGGCCTTGGCGCGCTTCTGGGACAGCGACCGCATCTTCGAGGTCTCACCACCGGCATTGCCCGTGTGTCCGGTGACCAACACGGCATTGGCGCGGCGTGCCGCCGAGGCGATGCCGGCGACCCTCTTGCGCGAGGCATCGGTCGACAACGCGGTGCCGTTGCGGAAGTAGACCACGGTGGGCTCGTCGACGGCGACGATCACATCGGACATCGTGGGTGTCGAGTCGGTGATGGTGGTGCTCACGGTGCTCTGCACGCGACCATTCGACCGGAGCGCGATCTGGGCGCGGCACCGTCCCGTGCGCAGCAGCACGATGTTGCGACCCGCCCCCACGCACGTGGCCGGCGTCAGTGAGTCGACCACGTAGGTCGTCTCGGCACCCGGGGTCATCAATCGGATCGCGGTCATCACCGAGCTCTCGAGGGGGACGTTCCCCGGGAACAGCGCTGCCGGGACGGTGGTGGTCGTGGTCGCCGCCGCAGCGGGTGTGCGGGGAGTCGTCGTGGTCGAAGCCGGAGTCTTGGTGTTCTTCTGGTTCCGGAACGAACTCCACGGGGTGGTGGTGGTCGTGGTGGTGGTCGTGGTGGCGGCCGACTTGGCACGCTGCATCGCATCGGCCGCGCCGGCAGGCGCGGTGCCGGGCACGGACGGACCGGTGAAGTAGACGCCGTAGAACTTGCCGGCCTGGAGCGCCGGAGAGCCGAGATTCACCGGGATCATCGCAAAATCCTTCGCGGTGAAGGCCTTGCCCTTCCATGTGGTGGCAGACGGGCACGAGGTGAGATTCACGAGGGTTGCCCCGAGGGGTGCCGTGCCCGCGATTGTCGAGCCGTCGGTGGACATCTCGTAGAGGAGCGCATACAACTCGTACTTGGTCCCCGCCGGCGCCAGGCAGGTCATCGAGGCACGGAACTGGGTGAGCGGACCTGCCGAGGCCGCACGGAAGACCTGACCGAAGGCATTCGAGTTGAAGCAGTCGAAGAGTGTGAGCGGGGCCTTGCCGAGATCTCCCGCGCCGTTGGTCGGTGAGTTGCACCCGGTGTTGGCGGCCGGGGCCCCCGAGACGTAGCTCGTCGGGTTGGTCCAGAACGTGATGAAGCGCGCCGCGTGCGCAGCCGAGGGCTGTGCGGCGCCGGCGATCTGGTAGTCGAACACGAAGTTGCAGGTCTTGGTCGTGGCGGTCAACGGGCCACCCGAGCAGTTGTTCGCCGTGATGCCGTCAGCCTCGAGGAACGAGGCACTGTGGCCGGCGGGGTTCTTCGCGTCATCCCAGGAGAAGTCGAATCCCACGTTCGCGCCCGAGGGCCCCGACTGGCTCGCCCTCGTCAGAGCCGGGCCGAGTGCCAGAGCCGCACCCACGAGGGCTGCGGCGAGTGCGATGCGCGTCGCGGGACGCGGTGTGGAAGGTGAGGACGACATGGCGGCTCCGTCAGGTTCTGGTCGGCACGGTACTGGTGGACACGACGACCCTGCGCATGCGGGCCTCGTCCCACGGGAAGCGCGGGGACACGGTTCCCGAGAAATAGATCCACTGGCGCACGCCGAGCGACGACAGGTACTTGGCTGCGTTCTCGGCCCGCTTGCGGGCGAGCGAGCCGACGAGCCACACACTGCGCACCTCGGTCGTGGTGGCAAAGCCGCTCACATAGACGAGACCGCCACGCACCTTCGCCTCGGCGGCCGACTTGGCGAGGGCGGCCTTACCCGCCTTGGTGAGGGTGGCAGATCCGTGGCTGAAGTAGGCCTGCACACCCACCTCGGTTCCCACGACCTTGACCTGGTTCGTCACAACGACGGGCTCGAGTGTGCGAGCCTCCGCCACGTTTACGCCCACGGGGCCGCCCTCGGAGATCCCGTAGTCGTTCGCGAACTGCACCGCCACCTTCACCTCGCGTGCCGAATAGGGCACTGTGACCGAGACGAGGGGCGTGGCCGAGTCGACCTGGACGCGGATGCGTGCGAGCAGACGTCCACCGCGCGTCATCACCGAGATGATCGCCTCGTTGACCGGCACATCGGTGCCCGACGACGAGCGGACCGCAGAGATTCGCGTGCGCCCCGAGCCGGCCGATGCGGTGATCACGCGTGCGGGCGGCGGGGGAAGCGCGAGAGTGCCGACCGCCGGTGTCTTGGTCGGTGCGCGCGGTGTGGCGGCGACCGGGGTCTGGGGCGAGGCGGCCACGGGCACTGCTCCAGACCCCGCGCCATAGGCAGGGGAGTTCGCACCCGCACCGACGGAGTTGTGCGCGCGCACGGTGAAGACATGGCTGGTGCCGGTTCTCAGGCCGGTGATCTCACATGTGGTGGCCGCGGTGGTGCAGCGACCGACCTCGGTGCCCGCCGCGGTCGCGATCGCGGTGTAGGAGGTCACCGATCGGCCACCGTTCGCCGAGGGTGCCTGCCACGTGAGCGTGGCCGAGCTCTGGGAGAGGCTCACCGTCGAGATCGAGGGTGCACCCGGCACAGTCGGCACGTTGTATGCGGTCGAGACACCCAGGGAGTCACCGCGGAGGTTGCGCGCCTTCACCGCGACGGTGACACTCTGGCCCGCCGAGAGACCCGTGAGGGCGCAGCGCGTCGATGTCGCCGTCGCAGGCGTGCACGACCCGGCCGAGGTGGTCACCACGTACGCGGTGATCGGACTCCCACCGTTCTCGAGCGGGACCCGCCATGACACCGTTGCCGAGGTCGCACCAGCACCCTCCACCCCGAGGTCGCGGGGAACACCGGGCACCGACAGGGGCATCACGAGTGCGATCGTGGTGTTGTCGCTCGCTGCCGTGGGTCGGGTCGTGGTGATCGTGACGATCTTGACCTCGTGGCGCACGGCCGGATCGACGCCGGGGATCTGTGCCGTGCGGCGTCGCAACGACATCGTCCCGACACCTGGGCGGCCGATCGAGAATGCACCGAGCGACGAGATGGTGACCGGTGGGGTGAAGGAGCCCCCCTCCTCGCGCACGGAGACCTCGTAGCGCTGGAAGGTGGCGAGGTCGAGCAACGGTGAATCCGTCCACTCGATGTCGAGGGTTGTGGACGCCCGCGTGCCCACCACAGACACGGGGGCGTCCACATTCGGGCTCGGCACCAGGAGAGTCGCGACCTCCGATGCCGAGCCCACACCTGCTGCGGTGATGGCCGCCACGGTGAGCGAGTAGGTCGCTCCGTTGACGAGGCCGATCAAGGTGCAGGAGAGAACGAGTGCGTCGCAGTCGGTGCGCGACACCGTGGGTGCCGTCGCCGAGGTTGCTGCGACCTTGTAGGACAGGATCGGAGATCCGCCGTCGGAGGCGGGCTCGTCGAAGCCGATCGTGGCCGCAGCGTTGCCGGCCGAGATCGAGGTGATGTGGGGAGCAGAGGCGGCTGCGGGTGTCACGTCGACCGTGCGCGACACGCTGGCAGCGGGACCCCACGTCGAGTCACCGACCTGCGAGGCAGAGATCGTGCACTGACCCGTGCCGGTGGTCGACACGGTGCCATCGGTCGTGACCGAGCAGACCGATGCTCCCGATGTCACGGCAAAGCCGAGTGCGAGGCCGCTCGAGGTGTGGGCCGCGAGCACGAACGGGGCACCGCCATGCAGCTGGGCTGCTGGCTGGGCGAAGGTGATCGTCTGGGAGAGCTTGCCGATGGTCATCGTCTGGGAGACCTGCGTCGCGGCGTTCCACTGTGCGTTTCCGGCCTGTGTCGCCGAGATTGTGCAGGTTCCCGAGGACAGGAACGTGACGGTTCCCGAGGCGAGGGAGCATGTGGTCCCCGACCCTGCGGTGATCGACACGGTCGCGGGCAGGCCGCTGGACGCAGAGGCCGACGGCGTATACGAGGCCCCCACACGTGGCATGGCGGGGGGCGATGTCGTGAATGCGACGCTCTGGTCACCCTTGGTGACGGCGACGGCGAGATTCGCGCTCGTGCGCGAGGTGTAGTTCGGGCTCCCAGCACGCTGGGCGCGCACGGTGCACGTCCCGGGATCGGTGGGCGAGAGCAGACCCGACGCGGTGCTCACCGTGCACGGACCGGACACCACTTCATAGGCTGTCGCGCCGCTACCTGAACCCCCGGAGGCGATCAACTGCAGCACGCGATCGAAGCGCACGGTGGACGGGTTCACCAGCGCCAGCACCGCCTGTGAAGCGGGCACAATTGTCATCGATGCGCTCGCCGAGCCGTCGTAGTTCTGTTCAGTCACCGTGGCGGTCACGGTGTAGGTGCCCGCATTCGTCGGTGCCCACGCCGAGTTGTAGGTCGTTGATCCCGTTCCCGCGTACGCAACGACGATGTTGCGGCCGGCGAGCGACACCGTTGTCGAGACGGTCCTGGGTAGTCCATCGAAGACGGTGCTGAGGTTCGACGAGTCGATGGTCACGCCGAGGGTCTGTTTCGTGATCGTCCACGGAGCCCTCGCAGAACCTTGGTAGTTCGGGTCATCGATCGTGCCAATCGCGGTGTAGGTGCCCGCGTTCGTCGGTGCCGACGGTGTCGGGCCGTAGGTGGTGGACCCGGTGCCCGAGTACGAGTAGGTCACGGTGAGCCCCGATGGGCTGGTCGAAGTGGACCGGGCCTGCGAGGACGTGTTGTAGACCACCGATGCGGCTCCGGTGAATGTGACGCTGGCGGACGCCTTCGTGATGGTGCCCGTGAGTGAGGGCTGGGTGAGTGAGTAGTTGGCCGCGTCGGTTCCCGTGGTCGTGAGGCCCGAGACTGTGACCGTCTTGCCGGTTCCAGTGACCGCGGTGGCGAAGCTCGCGCTATAGGAGCCATCGTCGAGGATCGCACCGTCACCCGAGATCACGCCGGTCAGCACGTGCTGGGATGTGTCGAGAGTGGCCGAGACATCGGCCGGTGCGTAGGGGCGCGAGACCACGGTGATGCCGGTGACGGTGAGTGCTTTGGCGGTGATGTCGGCGGTGGTGGTCGGGGCGGTGTAGTTGTAGTTGGAGGCGTCGTTTCCGCCGATCACGAGCCCTGAGATCGAGACGTTCTTGGCGGTTGCGACGGTCTTGGAGGAGAACGTGCCGGCCGCACTTGACACGTTCAGGGTCACGTCGTCGCCCGCGATGTTGCCCGACAGTGCGGCCGCGCCGGTGTTGAGGGCGGCGGTGGTGCCGCGGTC
>Ga0194129_10000790_pt1 | contig 57449 bp, 64 predicted proteins | sample TA2KigCa35mmetaG_FD_150862 | JGI IMG/M metagenome (GOLD analysis project Ga0194129, IMG submission 150862) | Freshwater microbial communities from Lake Tanganyika, Tanzania - TA2015038 Kigoma Deep Cast 35m | ecosystem: Environmental > Aquatic > Freshwater > Lake | place: Tanzania: Lake... | reverse complement strand
AAGTTAAATTCATCAAAATATGGAAATACAATAAATGAAATAGATGAATATTTAACAAGTCAAAAATGTCATAATTGTGGTAATTTAAAAAAAGATTTAGGAGGCAATAAAGAATATAACTGTTTAGTATGTAATGTGCAGTTAGACAGAGATGTAAATGCTTCAATAAATATCTATAGATTATAAATGTTATTAAATAGGTGCCTAGATTGTTAAAACAATCCAGTCTATTAGACTGAAACCGTTACACACCTTTAAGAAAGACTTATAAGATGTAATAAGTTAAGTAATAAAATCTAAAACATTTATTAATGTTTTAAGTATAAATCTTAATATGACCTCTAAAAGGGGGTTATCAAGAATTATCAAGTTTTTTGTAACGGGGGTATTAGATATTTTTTATAACAAAAACTTGCGTGATTTCTTCACGACAAGTTGGACATGTCATTTTTTTACATACATTTTTTCGATCTTCTAACCATCTAGTTATTTCAGCACGACAAAAGTAATGACCACATGATGTTCGACAATTTGGTAGTTCAAAACTGATACCACAAACAGCATCATCCGGAATAACAAACTCTTGTTCTACAAAGACAGGCATCAGTATTTCTTCATGAAAAGTAAAATGTCTAAATTGTATAAAATTATTATAATTATATATGTAATTTATAATATAATTAGGCGATTCATTATCTATTCTATTGTTAAAAATAGATATAAATCTTTCATTTGAAAGATTTATATTTATATAATTTTCATTTTCCATATGCTATTTCTACATATATATAAAAAAGTTTAAATTTCAATTTTTATTTCATAAATAAGCTATCTTAATTTGTTTTGAAAATGTTTGTAAATTAAAAAAACTATATAATATAACGGAAAAAAAATAACATTATTTTTAGGTATTAGAAATTTTTCAATATAAAAAATATTATCAATTAAATAAAATGCTAATTTACTATATTTTACTTTTTTAGTCTTAATATATCCAGATAAATCTATATAAATATTATATAATGATAATAACATATTTATATAGGATAATATATGAGGTATGAAAAAATAGATTATAAATACAAATAATAATATAATAAAATTTTTTAATTTGTTTGGATAAAAATTACTACAAATAATAGATAAATAGTAATAATAATAAAATTTTAATTCTTCATTTTCATCATGTAAATATAAATATGATAATACAGTATTTAACCATAATCTAAAATTAGTTTTTTTTATATGTAAATTATTTTTATATATAAGAGTATCAGCAATAAAACTATTTGTTATTCTAAAATTATTATTAGAAATAATATTATTAAGATTAACAAAAAATATAGTAGTAGAAATTTTAAAATAATATATTTCTTGAGTTATACAAAAATATAAAAATAATAATAATGATATTATTTTTGATAATTTATTCATATTTTAATTATAATTATTTATTTTTAATAAATATTATTATTATTATTACTACTATAATAATTTTTATTAAATTATCTTCAAAATTTTCATTATTATTATTATTATTTTCATTAATATTTCCAAAAGTCTCAATATTATTTTTTTTATTATATATAAGATTAATTCTTTCAGTAATATCACAATTTCTACAAGTTAATTGTATATCAGTTCCTAAATTTATTTGATTTAATAATGATTCTTTGGCAATATATCTAATAAAATTTTTATCAACATAATTTAATATATTAATATAAGCATCAACCTGATAACAAATTGGAAAAGCATTTTTAATTAATTTTTTAGCACCTTTTTTACTTAATAAATAACCACCTGTACTATAAACATTAATAGAATTGTATTTATGCCAATTATTATTTATTATAATATTTTTTTTTGGATTATTAAGCCTATCAAACCATAAACTAAACCATGATAAAATTCCAATATCGTAATCAGAGGGTATATTGTTAATATATTCAAAAAATTCTTTAAAATCAGCATCGGTATTAACATCATCTTCTAATATTAATATATTATTTAAATCATCTCTAATCATTTTTTCCCATATTTTATAATGTGATAAATAACAACCGATAGCTCCCTTACTTCTAATATCTTTATGATTAGATGCCTCATAATATAACGTATTAAGAGAAGATATTGAGAGCATATTATTAATTTCTTCTTCAGATAAATTTTTTCCAACTACTGCCTCAAATATTTCAATATTATTTATATCTAAATTTAATCTTTTTATTAAATTATTTATATTTTGGATTCTATCAGTTCTTGATTTTAGATTAATTATAAATATTTTATCTATAAACATACATATATATAATTAATAAAAAAATTTAAATATTATTATATTTATTTAATTCTTTTTCATAAATTCAAAAAATTTACATTTTTCACATACAGTGTGTGTATTACCTTCACCTAAAATACTTTTATCAGCAATAAATAATTGTTCATTTGATAAATATCTTTTAAAATCCTTATTAACATTATTATATAATGATACAAATGTATCTAATTGAACATCTATAGGAAATGTTTTTGATAATAATTTATTTGCTCCTTTATTACTTATAATATAAGAATATAAACCTAAAATATTTTCATTATCATTAGAAAAAGACCATAATTCATTTCCTCTATTTTTATTTATATCATTTCTAGACCACCATCCTAAATAAGCTATATCATAATCATCTGGAATATATTCTAAATATTTTAAAATTGTTTCATAATTTATATTTGGAATTACATCATCTTCAAATATAATACAATTTTTATAATTATTTTTAACAATTTCTCTCCATATGTTAGTATGTGATAAATAACATCCTATTTCACCAAAAGTTCTTATATCATTATATGAATTTGGTTCCATTAATGTATATTTTGCTTTTAGAGTAAGTTTATTATTAATTTCATCTTTATTTAAAAGTTGTCCATCAACTGCCTCAAATATTTTAATATTAGAAAATATATTATTATTTTTAGTTAATTTTAATAATTTTTCTATAGAATTATCGGCAATTTCTTTTTTTCTATTTAGACTAATCATATAAATTTTATTAATGATCATTATTATATTATAAATATATATAAAATATTTATAAAGATTCTGAAGAAAATATTTCTATATTATCATTATAATAAAAAAACCAATTTATATATGTTTTACTTTTTGTGTATAAATCGTTATATACATTTTCTAAATTATTTCTTTTTAAATAATTTAGAATATATTTTCCATCTTTATCATTTAAATCTATATTTGGTAAATTATCTATTATACTAGAATTAAAATATTTTACACTATTTTGATTATTTAAAATTTTATCAGAGTTCCAACCTTGTCTTCTACTATAAAATCTTCCTATAGTTATATTCATTATCTATTATTTATTTATATAAAAAATAATTATCATTCCTAAAATATATTATTTTCATATTATATATATATGTCTTCTTTTTTAAAATGGCTTGACGAAACTGGAATAGAAGAAATTGAATTAGTAGGTGGTAAAAATGCTAGTCTTGGTGAAATGATAAAAAATCTTAAACACTTAAATATAAAAGTACCCTACGGGTTTGTTATAACAGCTGATTCTTATGATTATTTTATGGAACATAATAATCTTAATGAAAAAATTAATAATATTATTAATGATACTAATATAGATGATTTTGTCGATCTTAAAAGAAATAGTCTTAAAATTAGAAATCTTATCGTTGATGGTGAAATTCCTGAAACTCTTAAAAATGAAATTATTAAATATTATAAAAATTTATCTCAAAAATTTTTTGATAATAATAATCAACCTCAAGAATATACTGATGTTGCTGTAAGAAGCTCTGGAACTAGTGAAGATTTACCTGATGCTAGTTTTGCTGGACAACAGGATACCTATCTTAACGTAAGAGGAAATAATCAATTGTTGGAAAAAATTAAAAGCTGTTTTGCTAGTTTATATACTGATCGTGCTATCTGTTACAGAAAAACTATGGGCTACGTCCATAATATTAAGCTAAGCGTTTGCGTACAAAAAATGGTTAGAAGTGATTTAGGTTGCAGTGGTGTTGCTTTCTCTATTGATCCTGATAGCGGTTTTAAAGATCTTGTCGTTATTAATGGTAGTTGGGGACTCGGTGAAATGGTTGTTTCAGGACAGGTCAAACCTGACGAATTTATAGTCCATAAAAAAACTCTGGAACAAGGTTATAAAGCAATTATTGATAAGTCACTTGGTGATAAGATTAATAAAATGGTTTATGCTGATGAACACGATAAACGAACTAAAATAGTCCAAGTTGAAAAGTTTAAACAAAATAGATTTTGTTTGGATGATATTCGTATTCTACAATTAGCTTCTTGGACGCAGACTATAGAAAACTATTATTCAAATAAATATTCTAGATGGTGTCCTGTTGATGTAGAATGGGCTCTTGATGGTTTAACTAATGAATTATTTATCGTGCAAGCTAGACCTGAAACCATACATAGTAGAAAAGCAAATAATAACAATGAATATGTTGAGTATTCATTAGATAATTCTGCAAATCTAAATAACAGCTTGCTATGTACAGGCGTTGCTGTAGGTTCAACTATTGGTTCTGGTGCAGTAAAACTCATTTTTAATTTAGATACTCGTGATTGTGAAGAATTTAAAGAAGGTGATGTTTTGGTAACTGAATATACGGATCCAACTTATGAACCACTTATGAAAAAAGCAAGTGCTATTATTACTGATAAAGGGGGTAGAACAAGTCATGCTGCTATCGTCTCCCGTGAATTAGGTAAAACTGCCATAGTTGGTTGTGGTAATGCTACTAAACTACTAAAAATGAATCAAATTGTAACAGCTTGTTGTTCTGAAGGTGATATAGGTAAAGTTTATGATGGCTCTATAAATTACAATATTAAAAGAACAAATTTAGAAAATATTCCTAAACTTGAAAAAATTAATACGAAACTAATGTTAAACATTGGTAATCCTAATAATGTTTTTAATTTTCATAATCTTCCCGTTGTTGGTGTTGGTCTTGCAAGAGAAGAATTTATTATCGCTAACACTATAGGCATCCATCCATTAGCTATTCTAAATCCCGATAAAACTACAGATGATATTAAATCATTCATTGAAAATAAATCTAGAGGATTTAATAATTCAAGAGAATTTTATGTTAAAAGATTAGCTTATGGTATTTCTAGAATAGGTGCTACTTTTTATCCAAATCCCGTTATTGTCAGATTTAGTGATTTCAAATCTAATGAATATAGAGACCTAGTTGGTGGAAGTATCTTTGAACCTAATGAAGAAAATCCTATGTTGGGCTTTAGAGGATGTTCAAGATATTATAGCGAATTTTTTAAATCAGCCTTCCAATTGGAATGTGAAGCTATTAGATATGTTAGAGAAATTATAGGATTAAGCAATGTAATAGTTATGTTGCCCTTTTGTAGAACAATAGAAGAATGTAAAAAAACTATTGATATAATGAGAGAATTTGGTCTAGAAAGAGGTATTAATGGCCTTAAAATTTATCTAATGTGTGAAATACCTTCTAATGTTATACTTGCAGACGAATTCTGTAAATTAGTTGATGGCTTTTCTATAGGTTCTAATGATTTGACTCAATTGTGCCTTGGTATAGATAGAGATGCTGGTAATCTTACCTTTATTGGCAATGAAACCAATCAAGCCGTTAAAATACTTATATCTATGGCTATTAAAAGCTGTAAAAATAATGGCGTTAAAATTGGTATATGTGGTCAAGGCCCTAGCGATATACCTGAATTTGCTGAATTCCTCGTTAATGAAGGTATTGATACTATATCCCTCGTTCCTGATAGTATCATAAAGACTGTTTTTAACCTAGATAAATTATGCTAAATTATGCTAGGATTGTGATAGGGATGGATATATTAGTATATATAATAGGTCTATGGTTTTATATAAATTATACTATAATTTATATCAAATTGCGTTTTACAAACCAACATTTTTAATAAAAAAGTTGAAATATGATTTTGTTTATCAATATCATCTATACCTACAGATAGATATGTCCTCCACTGAACCTACCATTTCTGTCGTCGGAAGAAAGGTGATAATTGCCACCACCTTCAGCCAGAAGATTGCTGACTTTTTGAATATCATGGCTGCCTATACTATTATAGGTGTGTCACCTGGAAAAATTTCGGAACTGCAGACAAACAACCCCGAAGAGCTTCTTGATGATAAGACAGATAAGGCTATCAAAAACCTTGGTCATCAGGATGAACCGATTGTTGTTGAGGACACAAGCTTGTCATTTTTGAAATCAGATGGCACTTCAACCCATTATCCAGGTTTTGACGTTACACGTGTCGTCAAGCTTTATGACCTCTATGACCTAGCTAAGGATAAAAGCTTCACACGTGCAGAATATTGTTGTTCTGCTAAGCTTGTGATGCCAGATGGTAAAAGTTTTTTCTTCACAGTGACACGTTATGTCACCCTCTGTGAAAAGCGCACTGGTCCTGGAGCCATCGATCCTTACACCATACCAGATGGATCTGTTAAGGCCTTATCTGAGATGTCTGAAGAAGAGAGAGCCATCTTTCATCCTCGTGCTGAACTGGCACGACTCATCGCAGCCAAGCTCCTAGAGTTAGGATATTAAATGTTCTCTCCAACACCCTTGTAAATTGTGTGTTTGGCTAAATTATATTTTTTTACTTAAATCTACAAATTATTATTTTTTCTATCTTTTTATATAAAATTGAAATATAAATATAATATTATAATTATTAAATTATAGTAATAAACATATTAAAAAAATGATTAAGGCCAATCCAACACATAAGGACATTGATGATTACATCAGTGAATCATTTGCATCTGGTAATATAACTGATGCAATATATATAGCTCGTGAGATTGAGGCAAAATCTGGTGTAGGTGCGCCACTTCATCCTGCTGAGGAGTATTTCCTTGAAATGTATTTACTTGCTAAAAAATCATCAACGATTAAGGAGGATTAGAATTAATAATAATAATAATGGATTATTTTTATAAAAAGTTGAGCACAAATGGCCAACATTTTTTTTTACTAAAAAAGTTGAGCCTAAATGGCCAACATTTTTATAAAAATAATCTGTGATTATTTTTATAAAAAGTTGAAAAATAAATATTTTTTATATTAACATAACCATATATGGCACATCTGTCTCTACCTGAGCTTTTATCCTTTCTCCAACATGATCCATCAACCTATAGAATACCGGTAGTGTTTGGTGAAGATGATCCTAAAATTACAGAAATGATTATGGCGGTTTTTTCAGCCTATCAAGGAAAGATCCATTGTCTTAATCCATATTTAGAACAAAGTAGAACATCTAAAAGCCTTACTTTAAAAAAATCACTAGAAGCTAGATTTTCATTTCCAGCGTTAAGTGTTGGAATTATTGGAACAACTGGCCTAAATTTCAATAATCATTCGTATGATACAGAGGGTTGGCCTGGCAGTTCTACCGCACAAGTAGTTGCTAATTTTGCTGGAAAACTTCATATGTTGGCAGAACTGCATGGAACAAAAGAAGTTTATTACTACAGTAATTTTGCTATTAGATGGGGTAGAGAAAACTATCAGGTTATTTACATTGATAAGGTCATAAAAGGCACACTCATTTCACAAACAGATGTTGTAGAATCAAAAGATACAGATGAATTAATTGCTTTACAGTTTGTACCTGAAGGACAGGACAAGACACTAGGACAAATGACAGAAGATGAGAAACATTTATATCATCCTTGCATGAAAGCACTTGCAGAAGTTTTGAGAGAGTTAGAAAAGAATGGTTTAGTTAGATAAAGAATAGAAAAGAAAATAAATATAAAGTTAAGGTATTATAAATTCGTATATTATAAAACTAGATGGATTATATTAAATTGTTTAAAACAATAGAAGATGATGATTTTTATATAATAAAGAGGAGTGTTGATAAGAATGTGTTAGATGAGTGGGAAAATACTATAAAAATACTACAATCGTCTGAGAAAGACCATCCTGAAGAGATAGGTTATTTAAATAAGATATATCAAGATAAGATTAGAGTTTATATAAATGAGATAATAAGAAAATACAAATGTTTTTATAGCGAAGAAATAGGGAGTATTAAAAATGAATATTACAAATTTAAGGAAAGTATAACAAATGGCTTGTATATATTATATCGTTTAGAGAATCATATAGAAATTAAAAATAGGGAAGAAATGATGGATAACATAATCATAACAATTAGTAATAATTTATGGCACAAAGAAGATAAAAACATATTTTTTATAAAATTTAAAAATGGAGAGATAATTAGTGAAATAGATAACTTTTATGAAACAAATAAAATAGGGAATATAACTTTAGTAGATAAACATAATAAAGATAATACATTAGTACAGATTAAATTTGTGAATCAAGTTAGTTATAAGGTATGTAAATGTATAATAATAAGTTGGGAAGAATTTATTAGATATAGGGATAGTTTTAGAATACCTAAAATAAATAATAATAAATATGTTATTATGTATGACAGATACGAAGATCCTCCTTTAAAGATTACATTTGATAATAGAACAGAATTAAGTAAAGAAGAAATAGATAATTTTAAGATTATAACGAATAATTTAACAGTATTTGATAGCGATAACATATTAATAGATAAAATATCTTTTATGACAAATTTTGTAAATAAAGAATTAATAATTGATAAAATTAGAAGTTTAATAAATAATAAAGATTATGAATTTAATAACACTAAACAATATGAGATAAATGACAGTGAGTGTATAGAAGACATAGAAAATAGTGATAATATTGATAATCAATTAAATTCATTAAGATTAAGTAAGTTATAAAAAATAAAATCTAGTATAGATAATAGAAATATGGTATATGAGAAATTAAAGATAGTAATAGTAGGTGATACAAATACAGGAAAAACAACATTTATAAGAAATTATCTTGATTACGAAATAAGATATTTATCAATGACAATCGCATTAGAATATTATTTAGTTGAAAAGAATTATCAAGATTCAACAATTAAAATAAATTTTTGTGATATTTCTGGAGATAAAGGTTATTATCAAATAAGTAAAAATTATTTATACAATATTGATGGAATAATTATGATTTATGATATAAATAAAATAGAATCTTTAGAAAATTTGTATTTATGGAAAAAATATTTATTAGAAAATAACAAAGAATTGGTAAATAAAATTCTAGTAATTGGTAATTATAATAACAAATACATTGGTAATTATAAAAAAATGGATAATAATATAATAAATGATAAAATTAATAATTTATTTATAGACAGACCAAATGTTGAAATAGAAGAATTTAAAATGGATTTTTATAATGATAAACTAAATATAAAAAAAGTAATAAATGAATACATTGATGAAATATATAAAAAAATGAATAAAAATTTAGAAAATATTAATTTTGAAAATAAAAATGATATGATAAATATAAGTTTAATTGATGATAAAATAGAGAAAAAAAAAGATTGTTGTATTATATTATAATATGTGTGTTTAATAATTTGATATTTTATATAAGGTTATAATATTATAATATTATAATCATGATAATAATTTTATATTTTTTTCAATTTATATTCATAATATATGCATTAATAGTATTTAAATTAGAAATAAGTTTATTTAATACACATTATACATTAAAATCATTAAAATTTTTAATTAAAGCTGGTGGAACATTTACAATAAAGTTAGGGCAATTTATAATAAATAAAAAAAAACTTGAATATGCTGATGATAAAATTCCAAAATGGGTATTAGAACTAGATGATTTATTATACAATGTGATAGATAAAAATCATTATACGAATGCACAATGGTTAAATGATTATCCTGAATTGAAAAAATATGATAATTTTTCTATAATTAATTCAGGTTCCATAGGTTCAGTATTTTTGATAGAACAGAATAATCAAAAATATGCATTAAAAATTCAACATAGTAGTATATTAAACAAGACTCAAAAACAGATAAAAATATTAAAATTATTAATTAACAATAGATTTGTAAAATCGTATATAATATTTAGTTTTGACGAGATATGTAATATATTTTTGAATCAATTTAATTTTGATTTTGAAGGAGATAAACAGGTAGAATTTTACGAAGTATTCAAAGAAAGAGATAGTGGTTTAGTTGTTCCTAAAATATATTACAAAGATGATAGAAAAATATTAATGGAATATATTCCAATAACATTTATAAATAGCAATAAACTAAGTGAAATTCATAAAATGAAAGGTATAATTAAATTTCAAGTATTTTTAAAATATATGTTTTTAGAGGAAGGTTTATTACATTTAGATTTACATTCAGGAAATTGGGGAATAAATAATAATAATTTAGCAATATTAGATTTTGGTTATTCAATGAGAATATATGATAAAAATGATTTAGAAAAGAAAAAGGTATTTCAAGATATGTGGGTTTATTTAAATACGAGAGAAGGTCGTGGTTTTATATCAGTAATTATAAATAATTTTATAACTGAAACTTACAAAATAGATAAAAAAAAATTACTTGAATTATTTTTTGAAGAAATGAAAGATATAAATATATTTGATCCTAAAAATATGTATTCAATAGTATTAACATTTTGTAATAGACATAATTTTAAGTTAAGTAATGATTTTTATTTTATTGGATATTATCTAAATTTTGCTTCGGGTATATCAATAAAATATTTAAAAATTGAAAAATCAATTGAAGAACAAACTATAGAAGAATTATATAATTCACAATTAATAATTTCAAAATATGAAGAGATCATATTTGAACAATATCCGTTATTTTTAAAATATAAAAATATTAATGAAAGAATTTTAGAAATACTAAAAAAAAAATTAAAATAAATATAAAAAAATAATATATATATTAAATAAAATAATGGATGAAAAATTTAAAAAGGCTGCTGAAGATATTAAAAAGATATCTGAAATGAGTGATGAAAATTTATTATATCTTTATGGATTATATAAACAGGTAACATGTGGAGATTGTAATATAACTAGACCTAATTTTTTTGATCCAAAAGGGCAAGCTAAATACGATGCCTGGAATGGTAGAAAAGGATTAGAAAAAGAAAAAGCTCAAAAAAAATATATTAGTAAAGTTGAAAATTTATTAAAAAAATAATTTTTTTTTATTATTATATAATATATTATTATATAATATGGTTTCAGAAAGAGTTTTTGAAGAAAATGTTAAAAAAATTAATACATTGGAGATAAATAAAAGTGATAAATATTATCTGGATGGTCTATACAATCAAGTAGTGTATGGAGATAATACTACAGATAGTAGTATTATAACTGATCCAGATGAATTGGGTATATGGAATGAATGGAATAAAAATATTGGAATGAAAAAAGATATAGCTATGAATAAATATTGTGATTATGTAAAAACAATAAATAATTTAATAGAAAAAAATATTTATAAAAAATAAATTTAAGAATATCGTTTAATAATTTGATATTATATATAGTATAATAATATATGATTATTATATTATATTTTTTTCAATATATATTAATACTATATGCCTTATTTATATTTAAATTAGAAAAAAGATTATTTGACACTCATTACACTGTTGGAATATTAAAGTTTTTTATAAAGATGGGTGGAACATTTACAATAAAATTATCACAATTTATAATAAATAAGAAAAAACTAGAATATGAAGATAGTAAAATACCTAAATGGTTATTAAAACTAGATGATTTATTATACAACGTAGTAAATAAAAATAATTATAAAAAATCACAATGGATAAATGATTATCCAGAATTAAAAAATTATGATAATTTTTCTATAATTAATTCTGGTTCAATTGGTTCAGTATTTTTAATAGAAAAAAATAATAGAAAATATGCGTTAAAAATTCAGCATAGTAGTATATTAAATAAGACTAAAAAACAGATAAAAATATTAAAATTATTAATTAACAATAGATTTATAAAACCATATATAATATTTAGTTTTGATGAAATATGTAATATTTTTTTGAATCAATTTAATTTTGATTTTGAGGGAGATAAACAAGTAGAATTTTATGAGATATTTAAAGATAGAGATAGTGGTTTAATAGTTCCAAAAATATATTATAAAGATGATAGAAAAATATTGATGGAATATATACCAATAACATTTATAAATAGTAACGAACTTAGTGAAGTTCATAAAATGAAAGGTATATTAAAATTTCTAATATTTTTAAAATATATGATTTTGGAGGAAGGTTTATTACATTTAGATTTACATTCAGGAAATTGGGGAATTAATGATAATAATTTAATAATATTAGATTTTGGTTATTCATTAAGAATATACGATAAAAATGATATAAAAAAGAAAAAAGCTTTACAAGATATGTGGATTAGTATGTATTCAAGAGACACACCTAATTTTGTAAGAGAAATTATCAATAATTTTATAACAGCAACATATAATTATGATACAAATATATTAGTAGAAAAAATATTAGAAGAAGTAAAAGATAAAAATATATTTGATAATAAAAATATCTATTCTATTATATTAAATTTTTGTAATAATCATAAATTTAAATTAAATAATGAATTTTATTTTATTACTTATTATTTAACTTTTACAATAGGTTTTGTTACAAAATATTTTAAATTTGATAAAGATTTGGATTGTCAAAATTTTAATGAATTATATAATTCACATTTAATTATTTCTAAATATGAGGATATTATTTTTGATCAATATCCGTTATTTAGTAAATATAAGTATGTAAATGAAAAAATAATAGAAAATTTAGAAAAAAAATTATCTTAGATAATTATAAAAAAATTTAATAATTATTGATTGTAAAATTGATTCTCATTAAATAATATTTCAAGAATAATAATATTAAATAATTGTGGAATAGAAAAATTAAACCAATTTAAATCATAAGGTTTATTATTTAATAAATTTGAAAGAATATGAATTGTAGCAAATCTTGATGTAATTTTACTTAAAATTCTTAATCTTGAAGTGCATAAATTATTATAATTATTTAATTTAAAAATAACAGTCTCATAGAATATATTTGAAAATGCAATTGATGAAAAATAATTGAAATTAATAGAATTAATTTCACCTTTAAATAATAAGAATAAGAAATCAATTGTTAAAATAACTATAGTATTATTTATAATTAGTTTATGATATTTATTTGGCATATCTATACGAATATTTTTTTTTATAAAAATATCAAATATAATTAAAACAAAAATAATAATAAAGATATTTATCATAAGATTATCTATCGAATTATAACTTGAATATAATAATATTGCTGCCAAAATTAGTAATAATATATTTCTATCTAAAGGAACTATTTTTTCAACAACATCATTGAGTTGAACCATTAATATTAATATATAAATTAATAAACTAAAAAATAAATTAAAATTTTTTTATATATAATATATTAATGATTCGTATATTTTCTAAAGAATCAATAAATCTCACAATATCAATATTTGTTATATTAATAATTAGTTTATTATGTTGTATTTCATTATATTATATAACACCAAATAATTATATTTTATATAATTATAAAATAGTAAATAATATTAAACCTTCTAAAAAAATTAATATTAAAATAGATAAATATGGTGAATATATTATTAAAAATTATTTAAATAATTTTATTATTGATATTAAAATTAAAATTAAAAATTATCCAATTAAAATTTTAATAAGTAATTTTTTAAAGTCTCAAAATTTATATATATTAGATAATACATTAATACAAGCTATAAATAATTCATACATTACAATAATAAATAATAATGATAAAAGTATTAACTTAACTTTAAATTTTTATAAAATAAAAGAAGTATAATAAATAAAAAGCATTATTTAATTACAATATTTTAATTCATTAATTTTTTTAGCTATCATCTAATTTAATTGTTTTACTAATTATTTGTTCTTTTATTTCAATTATGCCAATAAATTTATTAAATAAATTTATTGATTTTATTTTATTTTTTTTTAAATATGGATACGATAAACATGGATATAATAAACATAATAATGCATTCTTTCCAATACAACATGGATCAGTTTCTGGAATTAAATTATCTACATTTATTTTTTCTAAATATTTAAATCCAATCCAATCTGTCTTTATATTTTTAGAATCCCATTCTTCTTTTTTTAAACCAAATTTTATTAATAAATATTGAAGACATGATAGTTTAAGTGTTATAATAGAATCATAATTAAAAGATATAAAATTATTTATAACTTTTATTTTTAATACTGCCATTTTTCTATTAAAATTATTTGCAATATAATCCATAAATTTTTTATTATCACCATTATATTCAAAAGCTCTAGACATACCTAAATCTACTCTCGCCAAATTATAATCATTATCATTTTCATTTAAACATTCAAAATTAATCATTTTTGGTTTTGAGGATGATAAAAATTGAGGACAATGAGCTATAATCATTTTTTTACATTTAATTCTTTCTAATATTTTCTTAAATTTATTACAATCTATGTTATTGTATCCCCATTCTCTACACCAAAATAAATTATGTTTTTTTTTATTTAGTATATCAAATTCAATAAATAAATTAAAAGAAATATCTTTTTTATTTATTTTTTTATTATTAAAATCCATAAAATATCTTTTAAAATTTTCATTAACATATTTTACTATATCATCATCAACAATTTTAATATCTTTTAAAATATCTAAATAATTACTACATAACCCACCATGAGCTATTAGTGTATCATTTATTCTTATCCAAGCATAACTATTTTCTATTAATTGATTTATTTTATTTTTATCTTCAAAAAATATTTTATTTTTTTGTAAATTTAAATTACTTGTATAAGATTCTTCATCTGGATCAAGAATATTCATTATTTCATGATTTCCTAATATATAAATTATATCACCACCATTTTTTCTTGATTCTTTCATTAATCTAAATAATGTTTCTAATAAATAAACATCAGAACATTCATCATCTAATGTAACATCCGAAAATCTCTTTCTATGTATAATGTCTCCACAAAAAATAATTATACTATTACAACCATCAATCCAACTTAAATATTCTCTATTAGTATAATTATTTTCAATATCGTCTTCTACTTTTGTTATTTCACAACAACCACATAGATCAACTAAACAATGAATAAATACTTGATAATCTCCATGGATATCTCCTATTACATAAATATTATCATTTGAATCTGCTGTAAATATACCATATTCATTTTCTTTCTTCATAAGTTATATAATAACATTTATAAATTAATATTATTAGTTTTTATTAACCTATTTATAAAAAATTGATTTATAATAAAATTATATATAATATATATATACTCTAATTTAATGAATTATAATAAGAACATGGGAAAGCTTGAAATAATTATGGGAACTATGTTTTCTGGTAAAACATCTTTTTTACTAAATAAAATATCTCTTTTTGTTGAACTTAATTTAAAAGTTTTATACATTAATATTGATTTTGATGATAGAAGTGATTTGGAATTTTCAACTCATAATCCCATCTTTAATAGTGTTGATTTTAAAAATAAAAATAAAATGATTGAAAATTTAACTATGACTAAAGTAAGAGATCTTTCAAATATTAATTTTGAAAGTTATGATATTATTATGATTGATGAAGCTCATTTTTTTGATGATATTATTAAATTTACAAAAAAATTATTAGATAATAAAAAACATATTATTATCGCCACTCTAATTGCAGATTATAAAGGTAATAAATTTGGCAAAGTTCTTGATTTAATTCCTATTTGTGATGAAATTGTTAGATTAGAATCTTATTGTATTGAATGTTCTAAACAAAAAAAAATTAATAAGGCTATCTATTCTAAAAGAATTACTAAGAATAAAGAATCTATTGATATTGGTGGTAGTGATAAATATATAGCTGTTTGTAGAGAACATTATTCAAATTAAATTAACTTAAATCTAAATTTATTTATTATTATATAATGACATTAACTATTAACAAAGAATTAGTTAGTAAAGTATTACTTTATTTTGGCGGAGCCGTTTTAGCTGTAAGTGTTGGTAGAATTACATATAATTATTATACCTCTAGAAAACAAAAAGAACAACAGGAATAATTATATTATAAAAAATATTGTAAAAAGATAATAGAATTTTTTGAGTGTAATTTATTTATTTATTTAATTTTTTATATAATAATTAATATTATATAAATTAGATGTTCAATAAAAAGCTATTTAATTATATTGTTAATAATCAATTTGGTGGAAAAGATGGTGATAAGCCAAAATGGAAATCATTTAAACATAATGGTGTTTTATTTCCTGAACCATATATACCTCATAATATTCCTATAATTTATAATGGAGAAAAAATTGTATTAGATTCTATATCTGAAGAATATGCTTCAATATATGCTAAATTTACTGGAACTGAATATATTAAAAATAAATCTTTTAATAATAATTTTTTTAATGATTGGAAGATTTATCTTAAAAATGGAGGATTTTCTAAAATAACAGATTTAGAAAAATGTAATTTTAATCTTATCTATAAACACTTAACTAAACTTAAAGAACAAAGACTTAATACCTCTAAAGAAGAAAAACAAAAGCTTAAAAAACAAAAAGATGAAGCTGAAAAAAAATATAAAGTTGCTATTGTTGATGGTAAAGAACAAATGGTCGGCAATTTTAGAATGGAACCACCTGGCATATTCATGGGTAGAGGTTGTCATCCTTTAGCAGGTAAAATAAAAACTAGAATTCTTCCTGAAGATATAACACTTAATATTGATAATCAAACAAAAATTCCTGAATTACCATCTTTTTATAAAGATAGAAAATGGGGTAAAATAATTCATGATAATACTCTAGAATGGTTAGCTTCTTGGAAAGATACTATTACTAATAAAGTTAAATATGTATGGTTGGGTAATAAATCAGATTTTAAAGCTAAATCTGATCTTGCTAAATTTGAAACAGCACGTAAATTGGGAACTAAAATTAATGCTATACGAAAACTTAATATGAATAATTTAATTGATCCTAACTCAAATCAAAAAACTAAACAATTGGCTTGTTCTCTCTATTTAATTGATAATCTAGCACTAAGAGTTGGTAATGAAAAAGGTGAAGATGAAGCCGATACAGTAGGAGTTTGTTCTTTAAGAGTTGAACATGTTGAATTATTAGATGATAATCTTATTGGTTTAGATTTTTTAGGTAAAGATAGTATTAGATATCAAAATAAAGTTCAAGTTCATGAATATGTTTATAAAGCTTTATCCAATTTTATAAAAGGTAAAAAGAAAGATGATGATATTTTTGACGAAATTAATACAAACTTATTAAATAAATATCTGAAAGATATGATGAAAAATTTAACCGCTAAAGTATTTAGAACTTATAATGCTTCTTTTGTTTTCCAAAACGAAATTAATATTATTAATGATAAATTTGATAATATTAAAGATAAAGAAAATCAACTTAATATACTACTTGATATGTATAATAGAGCTAATCTTAAAGTCGCAACACTTTGTAATCATCAAAAAAATGTATCTAAATCTTTTAATGAAAGTATCGACAATTTTAACTCTAAAATTAAAGATCTTAATAACCAAAAAAAAGAATTGTCTAAAAAAAAATCTTCTATTGAAAAACTTTCTAAACTTAACTCAAAAATTAAACTTATTAAAGGAAAAAGAGATCTTAAAATTGAACTTAAAAATGTATCATTAACAACGTCCAAAACTAATTATATTGATCCACGTATAACTATAGCTTTCCTTAAACGACATAATATTCCTATGGAAAAAATATTCTCTCAATCTCTTATTGATAAATTCTTCTGGGCTATTGATGTTGATAAAAATTGGAAATTCTAGTTTTAATTTATTCTTTTTTGGTTTTTTTTGTATCATTTTTGTAAAATTCTACTAACTTGTCTAATTCTAACATCTTCTTCTTTAATTCCATTAAACCACTGTCTCCTAAACTCTCATAGTTGTTTAATAACCGTAATATCTCCATCTGATTTACATCAACTCCATCCGTTATATTAACTGGCTCATCACTACTTCCATCAGTATCTTCTGATTCTTCCGGTGTTTCTTCTGAATTATCTTTTCTTTCTTCTGTTTCTTCTTTTTTATCTTCTTCTTTATCTTCTGTTTCTTCTTTTTTATCTTCTGTTTCTTCTTTTTCTTCTTTTTTATCTTCTTCTTTTTTATCTTCTTCTAGATCACTTACAGATGAATCATCATCTTGAATTATTTGATTTGTTTGATTTATTTGATTTCTTCTGCATCTATTAAATATTTTTACAACAAATAATTCTGAAAAAAATAAAAATAAAAAACTTTGTAAAAATATTGTATTGAATTCACTGTAAAAATTATGTATAAAAGAAATTAAAAGAGCAAAAAAAAGTAGATTTAATCTATTCATATTATATTAATTCAAATACATTTATATTTAAATTATTTATTTTTATCTCTGGTAGTTTTGATCTTCTAATTTCATTCCTTTATGATTTGGAATAGGACGCTGTATTGAATTAGAAACCGGTTTTAGTCTTCGCTTCAATTCTGCAACGCATACAATTTTATCTATATTTCCATTCGTATCAGTTTTCCATGGTCTTCCTGTGCATGGATTAACCATATGCTCAACAAGATTGTCTAAACGACCTAGAAAAACATTTATACCTATACCAAAATTATCAATTCCACTAAAACAAAACGCTTCTTCTTCTTCAAATCGTCTTGCACATCTCTCAAAATCAGCCGGAAGATCCCCCCAATGACAAAGTGGCGCAATATGATGGTTTATGTGATATCCATCATTAAATGAACGTTGCTGTGAAGGACTATTCATACATGTGTATGATAAAGCAAAATTATTCCATGGACGTTCTGGATCAACAAATATGTGCTGACTCCAATTACCAAACATTAAAAGGAATGATGATATTATGAGAGGCATCAATATTAACCATGTTCCAGCCCATGGAATATACACTACTGATAAATATGTGAGATATAGATGTATAATAGATGAAAAAAGAACACGTATAGCTAAAATTATTCCACAATTAAAAAAACCTTTCCAACTTTTACGGAATTTTTGTCCATGCTTTAACGCAAATATTGGTAGTTCAAACCAAATACCAATTAAAAATCTTAACCAATAATGCATGAAATGCCAGAAATTATCACGCTGATAAGGTTCTGTTGATGATAAATCACCACCTACTTCGTTGTTATGACGATGATGCATGAGAATATGATGTGTCCAATAACTTCCAGATGGAAGCCCGAAAAATGGAGCAATAAATATAGTTGGTATATAGTTCATAAAGGATGCACTACCCTTCCATATTGGTCTGTGAGAACTATAATGAAGACCTAGTATAAAACGATCAGTAAAAGTAAGCGTATTAAAAAAGAATGTTAATGGAGCACATATAAGAGGAATGACTGATGAATAATAAAGATTTAAAAATATAAGTGGTAATGATACTGTAATTAAGTTTATAAAAGTCCATGCTGTCACTATGTCACGATTATCATTCAAATATTGTAGAAGAAAATTATCCAAACATTTAATACGAAATAAATATTCATTACGCTGTGCCATTGCATCATATGCTGATACAACATGTTTAGTATTTTTATCATTAGTAATATATGGATTATCAGAGTTAATAGACGGATCTATGTTTGTAAGTGAGTTAAACTTAAATTTACTATTTTTAGAGTCTTTGGCTAAAAATATATTAAATATTTTTACAATAATTAATTCAAATAAAAATAAAAATGTAAAACTTTGTAGAAAAATAGTATTATATTGACTATAAAAATTATGTATTACTGAAATTAAAAAAGCAAAGAAAAGGAGATTTAATGTTTTCATCTTTTGAATATATTTATATTTAGATTTAGATTTATATTTTTTAATTATATTTATATTATTATTTTTGTGCTTCCATATAACACTGCCAATTATATTTCATAATTCCAAATTTCTCTAATTTTTCAGTGAAATCATAGAATTCTTCCTTTGTAGCTGTATTTTCAAAAATTTTTATAGCTTCACTATACAATTCTTCATCTAACGAATACAATGAATTTAATAATTCTAATTTGTCAAGGTTTGAAAGTTTATTTACATTATCTATAATTTCTTTATTTGTATAATTACCTTTAATATCCATACCTACGAAATAAAATCCATTGGAAAACTTGTAATCCCTGTATTCTGTAAATATATTAGATAGTAGTTTAATATTTATTTTGGTTATTTTAATTGGAGAACTTGTGATTTCCATCCTTTTTGTTATTATGTTAGTTATTTATTTATATAATCAATTTTTTTATAAATAAAATATATAATGAATACTAATATAGAAGAATTATATAAAAAAAAATACTTAAAGTATAAGGCTAAATACTTAAATTTACAAAGAGGAGGTAAATTAGAACCAATTGTTTCAAATAATTGGAAAGATCTAATATGTGATGAACATGTAAATGTTGTTGAAAATGGTAATATTATTTTTGAAGATTTAAAACTTTTTTTAAATAATGATCCGTCGTTTTACCCTACTTTTATTGAAGGAAGACAACCAGAAATATTTTCTGAAGAAGAAAAAAGAAAATTTATTGATTTTTATAATAATCAAGAAAATAAAGAATGGTTAGGTTGTCAAATTTATTTATATACAACAATTAAAGATATTAAATCATCACCTTATCATAAATTTGATGACGGATATTATTTTTTTAGATGGTTAACACATCGTTTAAAAGATGGTGAATACCGTGTTTTTGTTAAAGAAGCCCCACGCTTTTGATTTACTTTTCAATAAAGATTACGTAATTAGTATAAAAAAATTTTTATATTACAAAAGAATTTGTAAAAGAAGGTCTTAGTGTCTAATAATAAAAAAGGTGTAAAATTTAAATTAATATATTTTTTTTACATATTATTATAATCTTGTTATTATAAATAATAATAATACTATTGCTATAATATATATATAAATGTTATTCCTTTTATTACATGAATTTGATTTAAAATTTTCTTTTGTTTCTGATGGTGTTATATCTGTATCATCAATTTCATCATTTTCTAGTAATGGATAATCATTGTAACTATAATAGTTTATTGGATAATCATTGTAACTATAATAGTTTATTGGATAATCATTGTACCTATAATAGTTTAAAAAAGGATAACCCCATCCATAATAACCTCCCCAACCTCCATAATCATTATACCCACCTATATAATTATTATATCTATTTCCACCTCTATAATTATTGTATATAACTTTATTTACTTTTGGTTTTCTAAAATTATGCTCTCTTATATGATTATCACCTTCAGTTTTGCTTGATTTATAACTACTATTTCTAATGGTAGATTTATCATTAAATACTCCTCTATCACCTCGTCCTCCAATTAATCCTCCCTCACTACTACGACTTTTACTACTAACACTACCGCCGCTACCGAATCCTCCACCACTTCGTCCGCTACCAAATCCTCCACCACTTCGTCCGCTACCAAATCCTCCACTACTACGACCGCCAACGAATCCTCCACTACTTCGTCCGCCACCGAATCCTCCACCACTTCGTCCGCCACCGAATCCTCTACCACTTCGTCCGCTACCGAATCCTCCACTACTTCGTCCGCCACCGAATCCTCCACTACTTCGTCCGCCACCGAATCCTCCACTACTTCGTCCGCTACCACTACGACCTCCTCCACCTCCTCTAAAATATTCTATTTGTTCATTATCTGTTAATACCATATTATTATATTTATAGAAAAATAATTTGTAAATTAAATAAAAATTATATTTTTTTAAATTTATCACAATATGTATTAATCATCTTTTACATAATTATTTGAACAAAAGTAAGGTCTAGTCATCATATATTTTTCTTTATCTATAAATCCATACAACAACATTCCATATATATTTGAATACATAAAAATTTCATAGACATCAATCTACATCATTAGAAACCATTCAAATATTTTATTTGATTATTTTAATTAGAAAACTTGTTATTTCCATCCTTATTTAATATTTTAATTATTCATATAATCAATTTTTTTATGAATTTAATATATAATGAATACTAATATAGAAGAATTTTACAAACAAAAATATTTAAAGTACAAGACTAAATACTTTAATTTACAGAGAGGTGGTGCGTATTTAAATGGTGTAAATGATCCTAATTATCAAAAAATCAAAGTACCAATAAAAACAACTACATTTAAGGTTGAGGATAAGTATATAAATAAATGCGAACTAGCTGATATGGCATTAGATGCTGATGGTAATATTGTAGTTGTTGACATTGGCAACCATTGCCTACATGTTTTTGCACAAACAACCGGCATGCCTATTCGAACTATTGGTAGTTATGGTACAGCTAACGGAAAATTTAATTCGCCCGGTGGCATTGCATTTGACGGAAAAGGCAACATTGTGGTAGCTGATACCAATAATAGTAGAGTGCAAGTTTTGAAATATATAGATGGCAGTCACGTTAGAACAATAGATAAGCTTGTAAATCCATCTAATGTTGCAATTAATACTAAGGAAAATAATGTACTAGTACGTTGTAGTTCTATTATTAAAGTATATAACTTGAGTACTGGTGTATTTGTACGTGACATATGCAAGGCGGGAGAACAATCTGGACAACTCCTAGGCGGAGGTAGTATAATTTTTGATATCTTAGGCAATATTGTAGTGGCTGACCAAGGCAATAATCGTGTGCAAGTTTTGAAATATGAAGATGGTAACCATATAAGAACCATTAAAATTAATAATAGCTTATATCCCAAAGGTATAGCATTAGATGCTAAAGGAAACATAATTATAACTTGTGAGGTAACTAAGATGATGTATATTTGTCGATATGATACTGGTGAGCTACGTTTTTCCTTTGATGGTGCAAGTTATAGTGATCCTCTGAAATTTGCGAAACCTTGGGGTGTTGTTATTGATAATGGATCTATCATCGTTAGCGACCAATCTATCATCCCTAGCGACCAATCTCACAAGATTATACGAACATTTATAGTTGGTAGAAATCTTATTATTCCAAATCCTGCTACTCCTGCTCCTGCTCCTACTCCTGCTCCTGCTCCTGCTCCTGCTCCTGCTCCTGCTCCTGCTCCTGCTCCTGCTTTTTCTTCCCAAAAATCATATTATATTACAACAGAAGGAATAAATACTTATCTAAACTATTTAAAACAATATGACCATAACAGTTATGCTGAAAAAAATCCTAAACTTGTATCTTCTACTATAACGATTTTAGACGTCAAAGATAGGGAAATAGATAATATAACACAACTTCTAAAACAAAGCCTTTTTCCTAATTCAATATTTGAAATAAATATTAAACAGAGAAGGATTGTAATAACAGTGAAGGAATCTACAATACCAACTGATATTGAAGTTATGTCATATCTTACAAGTTATACAAATTTAAAAATAGATTCCCATCACATCTATAAATATACAGTTAAGACTACAGCCACAGATGCCTTAAGATATTTTCTAACACAAAGATCGAAAAATAAAGATTATGACCAAATAAAACAACAAACCTATAAAGATATGCTTATAGAAAATAATCTTCAACCATTAGATACAATACCGCCGCTTCCTAGTAGATAATTTACAAATTATATTATTTTTTAGAATATAGCCATTTTACATAAATATCTGCATTATCAAGATGAGTTTTTTTAGTATTTTTATCAAATTTATTCCATCGTGCTATAGCACTTGCTGTTGAATATATTTTTTTAAATTTATCACTATATGTATCTATTAAATTATAATACAATCCATCAAATAAATCCTCCCATTTGTAATTTTCACCATTAATTTCAATACTATATGTTTTGTAATTACTCATCTTTTTTAAATAATTACTAGAACAAAAATATGGTCTAGTCATCATATGTTTTTCTTTATCTATAAATCCATACAACAACATCCCATATACATTTGGATACATAAAAACTTCATATGCATCAATATACATCATTTGAAACCATTCAAATATTTTACTTGGTTTTACACCAATCAATAATAAGAAATTTCCAACACACATTAATCTCTCTATATGATGTGAATATGCGTAATCATCTACTTTTGATATTATGTCATCAATTATTTTTATACCTGTTTTACCTTCCCAAAATTTTTCGGGTATATCTCTCTTATTCATATTATAAAATAAATTACTTGCTAATTTATCAGTATAATTGTCATATATTAAATAACAATATTCTCTCCATCCTATAACTTGTCTGATAAATCCTTCTTTTGATGCTATATTTTTTTTATAATCTCTAACATATTCTATAATGTCATGTGGTGTTATTAATCCAACATTTGTTAAACATGACAACATTGAATGATAACCAAATCTAACTACACTTGATAAAGCATCTTCATATTTACCAAAATTACCTAGTTTTCTATCTACAAAATCTTCTAACCATCTTAAAGATTCTATTCTATTCAAAGGATAAATAAAATTATCATATTCACATTTTCCATAATTTTTATTAAAATGTTTATTAACATAAGTTATAGCATCTTCAATGTATTTTTTACGAGTAGCAGATTTATAACTTATAACTTCGATATCTTTCTGATCTTTTGGATAGGTTAATCTATTTTCAGTATCAAACGACCATTTCTTTCCTTCTGGTTCATTATTACTATTAACCATAATTTTATTTTTTATTCGCTGTGATTTGTAAAATACATCGTGTCTTACGGTTTTCATATCTTTTATTAATTCCTTATTTTGATCGGAACTATTTAAAAAATAAGGAGAATCAAATATTAAATGTTCTACATCCTTATTCTTTATTATAGTGCAGTCGTTTATCTCTTCTTTCAACTCTAACTCTATAGGATCATAAAATCTAACTTGATTTATTTTATTCTTCTTTATAAAATTATTTATTATTTTTATATGATTTTTATCACTATTTGATACATATAGTATATTATATTTCTTGTTGTAATTATCATAATAATCTTGCATAGTTGATCTGTGAAATACTAGTTTTAATTTATGATAACCATATCTTTTAAAGAAATAATCATGTTCCCACATAATTATAAATTTTGTTTTGTTGTCTTCTCTCTCTAATATTTGTTTAATGTAATTTTCATCAAATAATTGATGGGGGAATAGTATATAACAAGCATTCACCATAATTTTAATATATTAATTATATATTGATTATATATTAAATATATATAAATCAAATTGTAATAATCAAATTACAAAAAGCTCTATATAAAAAAATTTGATTAAATATAAATATATAGTTAATATATAGTAAATATAGTTAAAATATGACACATCAAGATTGGACTACTGTTACATTCAATAAACCTAAACCAGCTGCAACTCCTATCACTATTCCTGTTAATCATAACCAACCTAAAATTAGATTAGACGCTGAAGGTAATGAAATATCAAATATCAAATATGTTACCAAAGAAATGGCTAAAATCATTACTGAATCCAGAACCTCACAAAAATTAACTCAGAAAGAATTAGCTACTAAATGTAATATGGATTCTAAAATCATCAATGAGATTGAAAGAGGTGGTTGTGTATATGTAGCAGAAAATGTAAATAAAATTGCTAGAGCCTTAAATGTTAAAATTCCTAGAGAATTTCCTAAATGAAATTTTTATAAATAAAAATTGATATAATATTTATATGGATGATAATAGTCTTTTTTCATTTGATATGAGTAGGCAAGAATTCATTGAATATATGTATTATTATGTTCCACAGTTAAATGTAACTATTGGTGAATATATAAATGATCCTTATTGGATTGAAATAAGGTTAAACAAACCTAAAAATAATCTTTGTAAAATAATAGTTTTTGCTTGGAAAAAGTATGTTATAAGACTTTATGATGAAGAAGATAAGGATATAGAATTTAATGAATATTACAAAAATTTTGTTTGTAAAATACTAGAAACAAAAGAAGAAGCTCTAATTGAAATATGCAATATAATTGCACCAGAAATATCCAATGTAATTTTGGTATAAATTATAAAATAATTTTTAATTTATAGATTAGTATAATAATAAAATGAATAATAATTCTGACTTGTGGTATAAAAATCTAGTTAAATCAAATCTAAATCCACCAGATTATATTTTTCCTATAGTTTGGACAGTACTTTATATAATGATTACTATAAGTGGATATAGTTATATAAAAAACAATCCGAAAGATACATATGGTACTGTAATATTTTTTATACAGTTATTTTTTAATATTATGTGGAGTTATTTATTTTTTACTCTTAAAAATCCTAAACTTGCTTTTATTGATTTAATTTTATTATGGAGCACATTACTTTTAACAATTATACATTTTTATAAAAAAGATAGTTTTTCTGCAAATATGCTAATACCTTATTTTATATGGGTATCTTTTGCAGGTTATCTAAATTTGTATATTGTGATAAATAATTAGTATTGTGTAAGGCAATTTTATAAAAAGGTTGAGCACAAGGCCAACTTAATAAAAAGTTGAGCGCAAGGCCAACTTAATAAAAAGTTGAGCGCAAGGCCAACTTAATAAAAAGTTGAGCGCAAGGCCAACTTAATAAAAAGTTGAGCGCAAGGCCAACTTAATAAAAAGTTGAAATTTTATATTATCTAATTATTTTAAAAAAAAATGGTTTCTGTTGTTTCTACTCCACTGCGCTTCATCTTTCTTGAAGATGATGAAACACTCGCCAGAGAGTTTGACCCTTTGCTGCAAATGGTATGCCACATGGCTCAAGATAAGAAAGTGTCTCGTTACCAGGGACTTAATCATGCAGCAATGCTGCGTTTCACGAAAGATGGTCAAGAACACCAAATTGTAGTGAAACCATGTCTCAATGAATCGTCTGCAGCTACCGAGTTTGTATGCGGTGCAGCCTCCATCACAGACAGCCTTTCCGTCTGGTATGTGGATGGTCTTAAGGCCATTAACCTCAACGCAACCATCCACAGGACTGCGCTTGGACACCCAATCATTAATGTCACTGGTAGGGGGTGGTATTGTGTTGAACTGAAGGCCTAAAAACCGCATTTGTGAAGAGACCTATTTTAATTTAATCATATTATTATTATTTAATATTATTTAACATTTTTCATATCTATTTTCTATAAACAGCTTTGTATGGTTAAAAACAAGATATAATTTGTTTTGTTTTTTTTTTATATAAAAATTTTAATTATAGTATTTCTCTAAGCAACTTAAGAAATCAAAAGCTGCACATTTCCAGCTTTTCTTGAGCGTGTAAAACATGATGATGCAATGTCCATATTTAAGGATACATAAGTGCCATACAAGTACATAATGCCAAGCTCCTGCCAGGCTATTGAATGGCCTGATTGGCATGCCTCAATCAATAGCTCAAATGCATCTTCTTCAAGGAAATAGGCATCCAAAATAGCTCTTTCTGAACCATGTCCTTGTCTTATATCATATTTGATAGCTTGAGCTTCCAAAAGATACAGTTTGGCTAGATTTACTTGAGCCACAGCAAGGCCACGAGCTGCTGCCTTCTTCCATTGAATTTTGGCTAATTCTATGTTTCCTTTATCATAGGCTAAATAACCAAGAACAAAGTTTCCATAAAAACTACCGTTAAATGCACTTGCTATAGCCAACCTTTCCGCTTCTTCTAGATTTTCTTCACATCCAAAACCTCCAAGATAACAACGAGCCTTCACACCTATACAATCATGACAATTATTTCTTTCACCTTCTGATGCTAAATCAAAAGCCCTATTAAAGTCAGTAGGCACATTTTCCCTGCCTTCAATCAGAATTGTAGCTAAAGTAGCCATTTCCATTTAGATTATTTAGTATAATAAAATTTCAATTTTTAAGTAAAAAATACATATTATATATAAAAAAAAATTGAAATTTAATAATATTTATATATCTATCACCTCTACCTAGGAAAAAAAAGTCATATGGCAGCCGTTTCTCTTGACCACCTAGATCCTCTTGAGCCTCTTGATCCTCTTGATCTTCTTGAGCCTACTGATTTTGATCCACGAAATCCGCAGAATGTTGAGAAATCAGCTCTTTTTGAGAGAATGAAGCGAATTAACTACAAAGAAAGGACGCCAGCTGATATGTCGTCAGAAGATTTTGAAGAGCAACTTCCTTGTGGATGCTTAGACAGAGGCATTCGTTTCAATGTCAAGCTTTCTCCAGGAAAAGGAAAACACGCCAACGATGGTGCTGTAGTTCAAATCCTTATGAGAGCAAAACGGCCTTTTTGTTTGGAAATTTTTCCAGAAATTCCTCACAAAGTGCGGTCTCTCACTGAGGCTTTGTTCCCTATGAAGAAGTATCCACCTCCCCCTAATTCCGGCCTCTTCTGCATTCCTATGGATGGTATTTGGTTTTCTGTTGATGTAAGCATTTCGTACAATCAAAGATTCCTTGTTGAACGCAGTGCAAGGAAAATGCAGAAAAAAAAACAGGAACAGAGAGAAATTTTACGCCAAGAAGAGCTTCAACGTCATCGTGCTAAAGAACAACAACGTCTTCAACTAGTACAACAACGCAAAGAAGAAGAACAAGCAGAATTGTTGGCTGAAGCGAATCTCTTGGGGTTTGATACTGTTGAAGAAATGATTGCTGAACGAAAGAAAAAAGAAATGGAGGCCATAATTGCAGCTCTTGAACTCAAGGAAAAGGAGCGCAAAGCAGAGCAAGCCGCTGAGGATGCTATCAAAGCAAACAAAGCACGAGCTGACAGTGAGGCGAAGAAAGCAGCGAAAGCAGCACAACAGAAGGAAAAATTTGGAACAAAAAAAGGTAGCCCGCATTCAAGTGACTTATCACGTGGATCATCTACCAGCCCACCACCTTCAATAGGTGGTTTTGCTAAGAAATAAATATCTTATGTGCTAAAAGAAATAATCTGTAATCCTAAAACAATAATTTATTTTTATTTAATATATTTTTACAATTTATATATAATTATCATATTGATGTTATTTTTATATATAAAAAAAATTGAATTTTTAGATATTTGTATATTTATATATACTAACATTACTATCATGCAAGAATCTAGAAATCCATTCTCTTTCTCTACTAATGAGGAAGCCAAAATCAGCAGTGATGAAAGCAGCGATGGATATTCTGATGGAAATAGTTGCGAAGAACTCCAATCCCCTATGGGGGCAGGAGCCGCCTCTCCTCTCTGTGAGGACGTTTCATCACCATTTGGATCACCATGTGCTAGAAAAAAGCCTCATGATGCGCCAAAAAAGAAAGAAACTTTCAAAAAACTGTTGAAGCGCAGAACTACCATCGTGCCTTGTGTTTTGGATCCAAGTCTTTGTGATACGGATCTTCCTAAAAAAACGGTACTTCAGGCTGGAAAACATATACCTCATGCTTCTAGCAAAGCACATCAAAAAAACATCTCAAAATTGAGATTAGTGCGTGACAAAGACAATTGAACAATCACATTTATGCAGTTGCTAAAATATTTTTGAAAAACTTTACCACTTGTAAAAAGTTAGTTAAAAATTTTTAATAATATATACTATTTTTTTATATTTACTTAATTTTTATTTTATAATATTAATATATATATATATTAATATTATGGCAGCACTTACATTACAACAAAGATTACAACAGAACCAACCCACTTTTATTTATGTAGTGGATAATTCTACAGCTGAAAAATTAAAAATATTATTAAAAAATGATAGTGAAAATGATTTTAAAATTCAATCTTTTTATGTAGAAAAATTATTGAAATTAATACATGATAGAAATCCTGTTGATAAAAAAAAAAATTATTTATTAAAAATTATTCCATTAAGACCGATTACTATACATAATAGTGAATTTAAAAATATTAGAAATGGAGAAGGTTTAACAAATTTATTTACTGAATCTTTATATGGAAAAGATACAAATATGAATTCTCCTTTTGGTGATTATTTTTTTGGTGAAATGAGAGAAGGTCATTATAACAAATCCCAAAAGAATAATGTTATTGAATATACATATGACGGTAATCAAGCTTATAAGCAACTTATTTCTTCAAAACAATATTTTAGTAAATATTTTAATGGTTTTACCTTTATTTATAGAAGTGATATTCAAAGAAATAATATAGTTGAAACTACACTTAATTTTTATGAAAGTACTAATTTATAATAATAAAAATAAAATAATATATATAATATATAATATATATGGATAATAATATTAAACTTACAGACGACGTTTACAAAAAAAAGTATTTAAAATATAAAAATAAATATATAAAAAAACAATTGAGTAAAGAAGAAGAATTAGTTGGAGGAGTTTTTGAAGATATTTATATACTTTGTCCCAAGGATGTTTATCAAGTTATTAAAGAATTATATGAAAAAAATAATCGTATTAGTGATTTAGATCTTTTTTTATATTCTTTAGGTCCAAGAAGTTATTATATTAAATACGGCACTAAAGATACAAATAATTTTTATACAGGTGAAAATTTTCCTAATTTTTGGGCATTTACTGAAGAAGAATTTCCAAAATTTGGCACAAAAATACAACCGGTAACCAAAAAAAAATTTATATTTTGGGGACAAGATGTCACTATTAAGAAAGAAGTAAAAAATGTTGAAGATTTAATTGATAAAAAAAAAACCGAAACAGATTTTACAAATTATCAATATTTTTACCTAAAAAATAAGGTTCTTTCAAGAACAGATTATGAAGTAATATTTCCAGAAAACTAATAATAATTTATATTTTTTATAAATATATATATATATAATATATTTATGAGGTTTGAGCTAATTCAAAAACTTGAGGTAATTCTAAATAAACCTAATTTGATATGTGTTTACATAGTAAATAAAGTAATATGTGATAATATTTTAACACTAATGAGTGAAGAAAAAACAATTGATAAATTATCTATTCCAATTAAATATAAACAATATATATATGGATTATTAGATTTTACTAATGTAGATAAAAACATAAATATTTCTAAATTTTATATAAAAAAATTTTCAATTCTAAAAATCAAACCACTAAGACCTGTATTTTCACGTATTGCTAATACTTATAAGGTTGAAGATGGGTTATCATTAGTTGATAATAATAAGGATTTACCTTTTAATAAAATGACATCACCATTTGGTGAATTTTCTTTTGGTGAAGATAGAGTAGAATTCTTATATAATTATAAAGAATCTACTTTTAAGGCTAAGTTTAATAACAAAATTGCTGCAAGACAACTTTACGAGAATATCGATAATATAAGAAATGCTATTGGTAGTGAAGGACTTACAGAAGAAATTTGGGCTATATCTAGATTTGATAATAGTAATCATATTGAACTCTTTTTTGTAAAACTAGCTGATGCTAAAACTACACAACAATCAAAAATAGCTACGACTTCCTATTCTGAAATGAAGAAGACTCCTCGACAAGAAATAAACGAACAAATCCAACAAATAAAAGGAAATTTATGGTATAGATTTAAAGATGATAAACAGAGAATAGTATTTAAAAATGCAGAAACTGATAAGATTTTAACGGTAGCACCACCAGCTGGTTCTATAATCCGAGATTTAGAAAATTTTAAATATAAATATTTAAAATACAAACAAAAATATCTTGAAGCTAAAAATTTATATAATGAAGAATTACAAAATAAAGAATTAGAAGGCGGTGCTCCTGGAGATTATACTTTTATATTTTGTCCTGAAGAAGTTATGAATTTAATAAAAGAAGCATATAAAGATGTAACAAAATTTAATGATATAAATTTTTTTAAATTTATAATGGGTCCAAAAAGTTTTTATACAGAACAAAGAAGTCATAAATTATGCAGATGTTGGGGTGATTGTGATGAAAAATTTTGGACAAAATCTTTTGGTATAGATACTGTGTTATTTAAGATAGAAAAAGCTATAGAACATATAAATGAAGTAATGCCTAGTGGTAATTTTACCTATAATAATAAGGAATATAAAGATTATAAATATTTTTATTTTAAATCAAATTGGGGTAAAAATTTCACTATTACTTTTTCTTAAGGTATGAAAAAAAATGTATAATATATATATATAAATATTATGCTGGATATAAATTTAGCTTTACGATTACAACCAGATTTCATTTATGTTGTAGATGCTGAAACAGCCCAAAATGTAGAAATTTCGTTAAAAATGAATGATAATCCATTATATCAAATACCTACAAAATTTTCTAATTGTTTTGAACCTTTTATAAATCAAACAAATTTTTTAAAAAAAAAAAAAAATATGATATTGCGTATTAAACCTATTGATCCTTTTGACCAAGGAGGATTAACAAATCTAAATAATCAAATAGTGAATAATCCGTTTACAAGTGAACCTAAATCTTTATATTTTGGAGGTTATCCAATATATAAAGGAGATACAGCAATAAAACAATTAATTGATAATTTGGCGAATCTAAAAAGAGTTACTGGAGTTACTGATGATTTATATATCATAGTAAGAATGATAAGTCCAAAGTATCCTGAATATACAGCTGTTTTTATTTCTAAAATTTCACTGCAAGCATCAGGACTACCTCTACCCTCACCACTCTCATCAAAATCTAAAAAAAATAAATATTTTTATAAATATTTAAAATATAAACAAAAATATCTTGAAGCACAACAATTATATGGTAAAGAATTAAAAGGAGGAGGAGGTGTTTTTAATTTAGGAATACCCTATTTTATACATTGTCCTAAAGAAATTTACGATTTAATAATTACAAATTACAAATTAGGATTAAATACATTTACAAATGAAAATTGTTTATTGTTAACATTAGGTCCTAATAGTTATTATTCTACTAGTGTTCCTACAGATTATTTTAAAAATTGTTGGACAGAAGATTTTGTAAAAAATCAAAATGTAGTATTACCTACTTTTAGAATTAGTTATAATCAATCTTTAAAACATTGGACTATAAATTAAATTAAACAAATTAAAACATTATTTATATTCATATTTATATAAATAATGAATACACCAAAAAAGGATTATTATACAATTTTAGAATTAAATAGAGATGCTTCTATGGATGATATAAAAAAATCATATAAAAAATTAGCTATTAAATGGCATCCAGATAAGAATCGTGATAATAGAGAATTAGCTGAAGAAAAATTTAAAGAAATTACTGAAGCGTATGGTATTCTATCAGATGAAGAAAAAAAACAGAAATATGATCAATTTGGTTTATGTGATGGAGAAGCACCAAATTTTGATGGAGGATTTCCAGATTTGGCAGAAATGTTTGATGGAGCAGGCTTTCCATTTGGCAATATGTTTGGTAATATGTTTGGTGAAAGAACACAATCAAAACAAAAACCTATTCAAGAAGTAAAAGTAGGCTTATCTATAAACGAAATATTTAAGGGTTGTGAAAAAAAAATTGAGATTGATATAAACAGTATGTGCATAGAATGTACAGGAACGGGTTCAATAGATAAAATAAAACCAAAATGTGATAAATGTAAAGGAAAGGGTGTTTTTATGATGATTAGACCAATAGGTCCTGGAATGGTTCAACAACAAGCGATTCCGTGTGATAAATGCGAACAAACTGGTTATTGCATTAATCCATCAAAAGTATGTGTTAAATGTAAAGGTAAGGGTGTTTTAAAGGATAAATTAAACAAGGAAATTAATATTAATAAAAATTTTGATTATCAAACAAAGATGTGTATGAGAGGTATGGGAAGTTTCGATACTGAAACAGAAAGTAAGGCAGATATTTTTATAAAATTTAAAATTATAAATAATTCAGAATTTGATTATGAAATACTCAATAATTATGATATTTTATTAAAATATAAAATTAGTATTAATGATGCCTTAACAGGAAACGATATTTTTATTGAACATTTTGATAATGGTAAATATTATTTTAAAATAGATAGTGTTATTCAGGATGGAGATATGAGATATGCTAAAAATTTAGGATTACCATATACAGAGAATAATGTTGATGGAAGGGGTAAATTATTTTTTAAATTTGAATATGAATATCCATCCTCTTTATTAGATTATGAAGGATTAAAAACTTTTATTAAAAATAAAGATAAAAAGAAGGTTAATAAAGATGAATATAAAAAAGAAAAATTATTTTCTATAAAAAAACAAATAAAAGAAGAAAAAGATAATTCAAGAGAGAATAATACTTCTAATCCTCAGGTTCAACAATGTCCTGTGCAATAAAAATTTAATTTAAAATTATAATATATATTAATAATATATTATAATAATGAATGTTTCTCATGAAAAAACTAATTCTGAAAATGAAGTAAATGAAGTAAATGAAGTAAATGAAGAAAATAAAGAAAATGAAGTAAATGAGGTAAATGAGGTAAATGAAGAAAATGAAGAAAATGAAGAAAATAAAGAAAATGAGGTAAATGAGGTAAATGAAGAAAATGAAGAAAATGAAGAAAATGAAGAAAATGAAGAAAATGAAGAAAATAAACAAATGATATTAGATGATGTTTTAAGTAGATTAAGTGAATTATTAAAAGATAATAGAATGGAACAATTAGCGAATATGGATACGAAAAATATTGAAAATGATATGAATGAAATGGTAGAAAAATTAAAAAAAAAGAATGATCCAAATATCATGTCTATGTTAAATTTATTTAATAATTTATCAATTAGTAATTTAACTGATAGTAATTTTAGTCTAGGTGATTGTGATATTAGTAATTTAGGTAGAACAGATACATTTAGTGATACGTCAGAGGATGATGAAGATGATGAAGAAAATTATGATCCAAATAATTATGATAATTCTTCAACAGATACTGATGAAGATTTATTAAATTACATGAAAGATAGAGAAGAAAATGAAGACATGGTTTTATCTATTAAACAACGTTTAGAAGAGGTAGATTAAGAGAAATGTTTAATTTACAATAGTATTTAGAACAAGATTCCAATTAATATATCTAAATATTTTTTCTAAGTATTTTTTTCTTTGATATTCATAATCTATATAATATGCATGTTCCCATAAATCAATAACTAAATAAAAATGTAAATGTATCGGAACATCTGCATCGTGCGTAGTCACAACATCTAAAATACCATCATCATTTTTATAAATCCATAACCAACCTGAACCAAATTGTGCTATACCTCTATCAATAAAATCAGCATAAAATTTTTTTAGATGGTCTATGTTAGTAAATAGTTCATTTTTATATTTTCTTAATAAATTTATAGATTCATTAGTATCTATAAGTGAATTCCAATACAGTTCGTGATTAAATATTTGGGCGCAGTTTTTATATATAGGTGTTTTTTTTTCTTTATCATAAAACATAATAATAGATAATAAAAACATTTTTCTTTTATTTGGTTCTGAGGGATTATATTTTTTATAAATAAAATTAATAACATTATTATTCATTAATTTATTAAAATTTTCAATATATTTAAGATAATGACCAGTATAATGAACATCATTTTGTTTTATTGATAGTGAATTATTATTAAAATAAGGAAATTCAGTTTTTGGTAACGCTGTTAAATTTATGGAAGCCATAATTATTACTTATAATATATTTTTTTTTATTCATCTTTAAAAAATTGAATAATTATAAATTAGATATATATAATGCAACCAAATGACTAATCCTAACGATTCAGATATAATAAAATGTATTCTAGATCAAAATAGGAAAATACCATTTTGTTTTTGTGAATTAAATGATTTTAATTCATATATAATGGCTGTAGCATGTAATGAATCAAATCGTACCAAAATAAATTTATGCATAAAAATTTGTGATGTATTTACTCGTAATCAAAAAAATCATGATTTATTAAATCGTTTTGGTATATTAGATGAATATGGACTAGTTTGTCCTATATTACATAAAAGTAAATGGATTGAACTGTTTAATTATCTTTTTACAGATTTGTTTGAAAATACAAAAATTAAAAATTTAATGTTTGATTTTATACTTAAAATATTGAAAGACAGTGCTGAACGTGGATATGTTTATATGCAGTATGAATTTACAAAACATCATAATATATCATTAAATACAGTATTATCTCTATCAAATTCTCTTAGAATCTTTAGTAAAATTACTTGGCAAAGACCAAGTATTCATTTTAATTATGCATCATGTGATGCATACTCAAAACAAATTTTGACAATGATAAGTTCTAAAATAATAAAAAAATCAGGATTTACTACCAAACTTATTAGTAATCTAATTTTGGAAGGTAGTAATAAAATTAAATATAAAATGATGACCATCATTTTGGAACGTGTTTTAGTAAAATCTCATTATGATTTTGCTAAAATTTGTGTAGATAAATCAAAAAAGCTTAAATTTGAAAGAAATAGAGATTCAATTATCATGATGCGGGAAATAATTTTCCATTTTGGCAGTGATACAGAAACAATAGCAAATTATGCTAATAGTTTGATGGATACTGAACCATTTGTCGCTTCGGAATTAGTTCGTTTTTTCAAAGATAGATGTTATCATTGTCTAGGAGTATATGCTAAATTTTTAGATAGAGATGATGAATTAAGATTTTCAATTGAAATATTAAGATGTGCAGAAAAAAGTGCGCAATATAGTCATTATGGACTATACATACTTGGAAAATTACGTTATGAAGGTAGAATTATTAAAAAAGATACTATTAGAGCACTTGAAGAACTTGAAGAAGCAGCAAAAGTAAATCAAGATGCACATAATTATATAATAAGAATAGCTTCATATCATAGAAAATAAAAATAATAATTATTTTTATATCTACAAATTTTTTATAACAGTTTTACAGCGAGGAGATAGCAGCTTATCAAGCTGATAGCAGATAGTTAGTAAATTAGCTCTATACTTAGCCTAAATATAGACCTAGTTTTGATTAAGTAGGTAAAAAGTTGTTTTATATAAGTTATACAAACTAATTATTACATTCTATTGACTAACCTTTTATGTAATTACTTATAATATATTATTTTTTTCATTATTCAAAAAATTAATATTTTTCATAATTTTGAAATATTTACTGTGAAATAATATCATAGGACCTGCTATAATAAATATAACAGATAGGAGATGATAATTCTTTATAAGTCTATTATTTACAAAACTTCTAAGAAATGCTAGTAATAATATAATTATCAAAAAATTTATGTAAAAATATACTAAACTATCATAATTTTTATTTGGATTAACTAAATCTGTTATCATATCTGCAAAGATTACTACTAAATATATTATTATTGGAATTATTATGATAAAAATTATATTATTTATAAAAGAGTAATGTATTGTTTGATTTTCATCTTCCATATATTATAAAAGTAATATAAAATTTTTTATATTACTTTTTATTTTTTAAACTAATTTTCAAACCACCTATCTTTCATCTTTTTATAATATTCTTTAAGTTTTACATCCTGTATCATATCACCATAATATTCGCCCATATGATAATTTTTCTTGGTAATACAATCAGCATTTGTTTTACATGTTTCATCTATTTTTCCTTCCATATAAAGTTGAGCTAGCCATAAGGCTGCATAGTCTTTGGATGCGGTATTTAGTAAAAATTTTAAATTTTCTATTGCCTTTGTGTAATTATGTAATTTTATGCTCCATTCTCCACCTCTAATGTATATATCAATTGTATGATTAAATAATCTACCATGATTTCCAGGTTGTCTTCCTTCTAAATCACCTAAAGCACAATAAGCTGAAGCCCACATTTTATAAGCTTTTTCTTCAAATTCCTCAGCACGTGTTTTTAATTCTTCGGCATTTTTAATCAATGCTAAAGATTCATTTAGTCTTCTTTTACAATTTTCAATATTATCAAATTCCATATGCTAATGTAATAATATATTATTTAATATAATAATTTCAATTTTTATACATAAAAAAATTAAAAATATGATAATCTATCTTAATTTATATAATATTACATAGAAATACCTTAGTATAGTGTATGTGTTACATTCTATAGAATAAAAATAAAGAAATGAATATTTTACATAATAATAATAAGTTTATCATAACTAAATTTTATTATTTATTTTGTAAAATTATTTCTACAATTGATATAATATATAATGGAAAATATAGAAACTAATAATTTATTTAACGGAATTCACTATTTAGAAGGTGATGATATTTATATTTTTAACGATGGAATACAAGAAAGTGAAAAATCATGTAAAACACTTATTATATCAAAATCATTAAATAATTATATAATTGAAATATTTAATAATAAATTTTTATATGATTGTGTTACTGAACCTGATTTAGTTTTAAATTGTATATTACAAGAAGATAAACTAGTTTCTAACGAAAAAAATAATACTCATATTTTTTACTATGATGATAATAAAATAGTATATAGATATGAAAAAAATAAAGATAATCATAATAATTATCAAGAATTAGGATTATTTACAGGTTCAATTTATATATAAATATGAAGCCTAATAAATTTATTATATTATAAATTTATTATAGTATGGATAATAAATTTATAACATTTAGTACAATAAAAAATAGTGGAATATATAAAAATTATAATAATATATGTTTTTTTATATCTATAAGTGATATCTTACGAAATTACAATCTTTCTATATCACCTCGTTCCTTACTAAAACTAACAAAATTTAAAGGTAAAAATGGTGAATTTTTTGATACTGACAAACATGTTGATAAGGATATAATTAAATTTTTTAATTATCTAAATATTATTATATTTATATATCCATATTGTCCAAAATATAAAGCTATAAATCCAGATTTTTATGTAAAAATACCACAAAATCAAAATAAATGTAAATTAATCATACCTATAGTGTGTTATAATAATATTCATTTTGAACCAATAATTAATACAAATATTCCAATCAAAGAAAATATTTATGCTTTGAATATATATAAAAATAAATATATTTTATGTAAAAAAAAATAAAAAATTTATATAGATGTATATTAATTTAGCAGATGAAAGAAATAATATTTACAAATACAGTAGAAAAACCATTTAATAAATATTATGAAAAAATTAAATCTATAAAAAATAAAAATATAAATCAATATTGTAAATATGATTTAGTTGATAGTATTTACCATAATATTAGTAAAAAAATACTACTCTATATGATAGAAAATATAGAAATAGCAAATAATATAATAAAAAAAAAATTAGATAAAAGTTTTATAATTGATGATTTTACTTGGAAATTATGTTTAACAAGAGAAGATTTTTTATTTAATAATCCATTTACACTTGATGATATTATATTTATGCCTCTAGCTCAAATAAACAAAAATATTAAAAAAAGAGAAGAAATAATTATATTATTAATCCATGAATTTATTCATGTCTCACAACGAATAAAAAATGAAATTTGGAATAATTATATAAAAAATAATCTTAAAAATTGGATTATGTTAGATTATAAAATAGATGATAATTTAATAAATGATAATTATATATTAAATCCTGATACCTATGAATATGATAAATCTTTTTTATATAATAAGAATAATAAATTGTATTATGGTAGATTTGAATATCATGATAAATTAAAAATATGCTGGTATGAATATTTAAATAATGAATTTATAAAAACAAATGTTAATATACATAAATATGAACACCCATATGAAGAAATAGCATATAAGTTAAGTGAGAATTTAGTATAAAATTATTTATTTAATATAAATTAATATTAATTTATATTATAATATTAGTAATGAAAAAAACATTTAATAAGATAATTGAAGATAATTTTTATAATAAATTTGTTTATGATTCAAAAAAACAATTATTAGATCCCTTATGTTCTATGTGTAAAATTATAGAACTTTATTTTAGACCAATAGGCACTAAATTTGGTATAAATGAACATAGTATAACTATAGATATGCCAACCGAAAATAATAAAAATTGGTATAATATTACAAATTATCAATCATATCAAAGATATTGGAATGCTGATAGTCGTGAAAATATATCAAAATTAGGTATAGTAATAGTAAGATTGATTGAATGGTATATTATTCCTACCTTTGAATTAGCTAAAAATAAAAAAAAAATTAATACTAAAAATTTAGAAGCTTCAATACAATTTAATAGCTCTGATGCTGATGAAATAACTATATTATGGAGATGTTTAGATGATTTAACTGAATATTTTTGTTTTGCTCTTGAAAAATTAATTGAAACTTATAATGAAGGTAACGCCGTTTGGGCTTTACAGTGTTATATAAATATTATAAAGAATAGCAAAAAAGGTCAATATAATTCATCTCATGTTCCTATAACTGTAACTAAAAATAATATTCACTTTATTGATTATGAAAAAATTAAGTCTCTTTGGTCTCTAGATATAATTAAAGAAATACACGATCTTTATAAAAAATGTTATGTGACCTGGATAACCCCAAATAGAGATGATAATATACAACCTATAGTTGAAGAAACTTCAAAAGCAGATTCGGCAGAAATGAGCCCCATAAATAAAATATTAATTATTGATGATAAATTATCTTCAAGTGAAAAAGATAAAAGAGTTGAAAGTTATTTAAATGCTATAAATGTTTTTATTGATAGAATAAATAATGATTTTAAAGATCTTATAATTAAAAGTACAGGCAACATCTAGTGCTACCTTTTTTTGTTCTTTTTACTTTATTAGGAAAGTTGGAATTACACATAATCTTCACACCAACCTTATGAAGACAGATTTTTTTCGTAAAATCATACGGGGAGTTGAGGCTCTTCCATGCCAAGATCAGGAGCCCAAACAACTACGTCTGTTGGCACTTCACCACTCTCCAAGTCCTTATCATCTTCCTCCTTCACATAGACATGTGGGAAAAATCTAGCTTTCATCTTCTGCCAAAGTGATAGAACTTTTGGTTTTGATTTTGGAGGAACAGATACCACTTTCTTAAAAACCTCAACCTCTTTAATGCTATCACTAACAAATTTATGATGATCTATTGAAACCACCTTAACGTCAGTAGTTTTTAGCTCCTCAATCATATCACGAACTTTGGAGAATGACTGTTCATCAAGACCTGCTGACACCTCATCCAAAAAGGCAATCTCAACGGAAGATGCATTCATTAGTATAGGAAGAACTCCCTGTAGAAAGATAATACGTTTTCTCTCACCACCAGAAGGGTCTGCAAATGGATTAGACAATGTAGTATCATTAACTATATTAGAAATTCCCAACATGTCAGCTCGTCTTAGGAGCTCTTCTTTTAAGTTTTCAGGAACAAAATTTTGAGGAAAGGCTGATTGAAAATATTCCAAAATAGATAATCCTGAAGGTATGAATGCATATTGTTCTATATAGAGTATATATCCTTGTCTAAACTTATCGCATATATCAGAAATTAATTTTCTCATAAGTGTAGTTTTACCACATCCAGAATCACCAATAAGTTTAATTTCTGCAATTTCTGAATCTTCAAATATTGGAATCATATCTTTTGCTGAATCAGGTATCCCTTGGGTTGTAGATATTAGTTTTGTAGTCTTTAGGAACTCCTCATATTGAGACCATGGAGCTGTGCTTACTACAATTGATTTCACTGTAAAAAACAGCCACCAGCTATTCCAATACATAGGCTGAACGATGATATAAAGGGATAAAAAGGTTCCCTCAGTCTTAAGAATCCATACAACTGCAACTGGTAATCCTATAGTAGCAATTTCTAGGAGACCATATAAGAGTATCATGATGCAGTTATGTCGTGTTGTAGGCTCAATTTCATGACGTCTTATTGATTCCATCCATGAACCTAATCTCTTACCAAGTCCATTAATCACTAATGTCGGTATTGATGTCATAAGCGAACGACCTTTTTCATCAGCATCTATTTTTATTTTAGATAATTTCTGACTCTGTTTGTGATCATAGGCTGTAATGATGTATCCTAACCCTAAAACACTGAACAAAGATGCAATTAAAACTATCAAATGCATAACATCAAGTTTTGTGCTTAGAGCAGCACCTCTTGAAATCAATAGCACTATTGGATTCATAATGGATATAGTATTTTTAACAAGATGTATCAATGCCTCAATGGCAGCATTCTTAATACCATTCATTTTCTCTCTGAAAAGAATTAGAGATGAAGGAGAACGCTTTAAAATTTCATTCAGAAGTATTTTCTCGACTGTAAGCTCAAATGGAGTCATAATGAATTTTATAAGCACAAATTCATTAAGATTTCGACACATGTATTCAGCAAGTAACACAATGAGAAGAAATACCACTGTCTTGTAAATATCAAGGTCTGCCTGCATTAGCAAAGCTGCTTCGTAGGCACAATATGCTCCAATCAGCATGATGATAATAACTCCTACAATTGCAGGAATAACTCTAGCCTCCCTAAGGGCACAGACGAGTGTTGGTAAAATGGCCATGGTTCTACCTCCTTCAAACCATAAAGTTTTTCAATTTTTTTTGAAATAAATCATAGATTTATAAAAAATGTAGCACTACGGGTAGGCAATTCAAACAATTATTAAATTTCAACTTTTTTTATCATTATTGTAAATAATAATAAAAAAACGTTGGCCTTTAGGCTCAATTTACTATATATATAGCATATACTATAACCTTACATATAGATTATAATATATTATAAATAGTAGTTTTTATAATACTAATCAAATATAGTTAAGTAAATAATGATTATAATAAATAATATAAAATTAATGGTAGATTTAAGTGATAAAACTAAGGGATTAATTTACGATAAATTGCTAAACATAGTTAATTTAGATATTAGTGATTGGTATATGATAAGCAAGGATATAAAGATTAAGATACTACATAATTTCCTTACCTTTATATTATTCAATACTTTTAGTTTTAGCAATGTATTAAATATACCTATAAAATCAATAAAACCGAAGAAATTAATAATGTTTTGTAATATGAATAAACAAAAAAACATGAATTTATTTAATAAATACCAAAAAGAAGTATTAGCATATACAAATAAGTTTAGAGATAAATATAAAAATTGTAAAGACGGGGTATATTATACATTTGATGAATTACCAAGAGAAGACTATAATAATATATTAGGGGATTATAATAATATTGTATATAATACAATAAATGAAAATAGTGATTTAATTGATATAAAAAATCTATACATAAGATTAATAAATAATAATTCAAATAAGGTTATAAGTGATAATAATTTTTCCTTAGATATAAAAAAAGAAGGTATAAATGAATTATTAATTAAATTTAATCAAAACATAATAGTAAATTTATCATTAAATTTTAATAAAAACAGAATTACTAATAATTTACCTTTATATTATAAAATTAAATTAACAAATAAATTTTAATATATAAATAAATATATAATGGATGTTGATAATTTCATAAGAGCAGTATTATTCGGTATTACAACTACAATATTAGGAATTATTGTATATTATATATTTATAAATATGACTTCAAATAATGAATGTAAAGAATGTAATAAAAAAAATTATACGATGGAAATATCTTATTTTTTAATTGGATTTATATCATATTACTTATTAAAGTTGGATATTATAAAAGAATGTTTTTTCAAATAAATTCTTCTAATATAAAATCACAAATAAAATCAATTATATTACCATTATCTTTTTTATTATTTATTTTGTTTATACTTAATAAATATTTTTGATTAGTTAAAGGAATTCCTATAAATGGTTTAGTATTATTCATATAATTTATAGTTATATATATTATATAATAATATTATTTATTTTAACCGGGTTTAGTAAAAATTTTTGTAAAAATATCTTATTATATTATAGATGATTGATATATGTTGCTGTTTTAAAAAAAATAATAAGATATATAATAAAATAGATAATAAGGATGATACTTTAAAAAAAATAAATACTTTATTTAAAAATAAATCATATATTGCTATATCTGATGAGGATTTATATGATGTATATATATTTGTTTATAAAACAATGACAAATGATGATTTTAATTCATATAAATTTAGAGATGTATTTATAATTAATTTGTACGAAGCTATTTATCTAAAATATGGTAATATTATTAATGGTAAAAATTTAAAATATGTCACCAGAATATTTTCTAAATTAATTACACTGTATCTTTTCTCCTCTCAAAATAATCTTATTATATCTACCAACTTTTTAATCAATAATAATCACTTATTTGATATTAAATTATGGCTAAGTTTGCTAACAGATCCTAAAAATAACAATGATGAACATTATTTATTCATTTCAATGTTTTTAATTAAAAATAATATTATTGAAATAGAAAAAAAAATAGATTTTTATAATCTAAATTATACTTTTATTGAATATTTACTAGTTGGTAAAATAAAATATGATAAAAATTTTAATAAAATATTATTAGTAAAATTTATTGATAAAAATCTAATTATAAAGTTTATTAATGATCTAATCTTGTTAAAAAAATTTTATGTAAATTCTTATATATTTACCGTTTTGAATGATTTTCATTGTTTTGATAATGTTGATTTAGATTATATAAATAATATTATGCTTTTTCTAAAGCTGGTTGTTAAATAAAAATACGAGTTGCTTGTGATTACTCTAGTGTTATTCTTCCTCTACAAGCTGATCATTGATGACATAAAAAAATTTATGTCCGTTGCTGATGTTACGATTTATGGCTTCGAATACCGTTTTTCCCTCATTCCAACTGACATTCCATCCCTTATTGATCAATTCTTTTTCTTTGCTAACCAAAAGATTGTGTGGCATTAGACAAAGCTAGAAAAACCATTATAATAATATAAAAATATTTTTTTCAACTTTTACTATACATATATATATATAAAATTATGATTATTTGATTATTGTATAATTTCATCAAATAAACGCAGAAAACCTCTGAGTGTCTTTTCATGACAGTATCGAGGCGTGCTATCAAAAAGAGAACACCAAGCAAAACCAAGTATATTGTCTGGATTGTCATATGGTCCAATAAACAAAATGTTTTTTGGTGTTGTAACTATGATAGAAGCATTACTGTTGTATTTAACCTGCCATCCACGTCGTCTAAAAGCTCTTATAAGCCTTGTTTTGTTAAAGGTCCAATGTAACATTTGTATTTACATAATAAATAATATTTTTCAACTTTTATGGCCTTGGCTCAACGTTTATTTAATCTGTATAAAAAAATATTAGTGTGTTCTACACTTTACAGTGCGCCATTCAAACACCACAGGCTTGGCATACCTACCATCCTTCACAGATGAACTATTTGCCATGCACCATCGTCCAAGGAAGGTCTTATCATCAATGTTCTTAATAAAATGACAGAACCATCTTTCATTTTTGACATTTTCCGGTGGATAAAGCTCATAGGCCACATAAACCTTCGTTTTTGGACTAGATTTAGCGATACCGCCACATTCTAGGAGACGATATGCAGCAGCTGCTAACACATGTAAATTTGGCGCAAGAACCTTATCCATCTTTGTTAGATGAATTTTTTTTATAAACCGACTTGGAGTAGATGGAACAGAACGAAAAGCAATCATCAATATAAATGGTTTATAGTAAATAATATTTTTTCAATTTTTAGATTTATATACAGATGTATATCAATTAACTATTATAGTTAAAATATAAGTATATAAAATTATACATTTTATGGTTTCCGTGAAATAGATACACAATTTTTTATTTTTCATACTAAATAACTAATAAGAAAAATATTTGAAAGGTTTTTTAATCAGTTCATACGAGTTAGACAGAGCATTATAAAGATTTCCTGAAATATTATCTTTAAAATCTGGTTCTTCATTGAAAGTCAACAACTCTTTTTCGTCAATTATAATATAATCAACATCTTCATTCTTTTTATCTTTATTTATTTTATGTTCTGGATTTTCATTATAAATATCAATTGTTTCCATAACATCATCACTAATTTCTTTATTATACAAATGATTAATAAAGTAATCTTTTATAGTATTTATATCATGTTTTGGTCTATTATGTCTTTCTTTTTCTAAATAATCATAATTAATATCTTCAAAATTATTTTTAATATTTTCATGATCTGCAATTAGTGGTAAAGAATGAATACAGTTTTCATATGATTTTTTTTTAGTTATTGGAATAGGTATTGATATTGGAGCAGATATATTTAAATTTATATTAATATTAGAATTAAACCAATCATGATTAAAATAATCTTCCCAACTAATTCTTCTAGATGTATCAATAATTAACATTCTAGCCATTAAATCTCTTAATAGTAAATCTATTTTAACATTATTCTTATTAGTTTCATAAAATATAATTTTATTTGTAAATATATTCTTATTCAAATCTAATATATTCAAACTATCTTTATAAGGATGTTCTTTGTAAACACATTCATAGATTATTAGACCCAAAGACCATAAATCACATTTTGAATCATAACTATTTCTAACGGTTAGTGGATCACTATTACTTCCTGATATAAAAATTTTCATTATTTCAGGTGCCATATACAGTGGAGAACCACATACAGTATTATGCATGTCAATTGTTTTATCAGTAGCAAAACCAAAATCAGCTAATTTAACAATATTATCATATATAAGTATATTTTTTGGTTTTAAATCTCTGTGAATAATATTATTTTTTCTCAAATATAAAAGAGCATTATTTAATTGTTTTATATAATCCTGTAATTTGTGTATTTCTAAATTATATTTTATATTATTAAATTCTTCTTCACAGTATTCTAATACTAAACAAATATTTTTTTCATCTCTAATAATTTCATTTAGCTTTACAATATTATCATGTTGTAATTTTTTATGTATATTAATCTCTAATTCAATTCTATCTAATAACTTATTATTAATCTTTTCTATATTTATTCTTTTTATTGCTACTGATTTATGATTTTTATCTTTGGCCTTATAAACTTTTGAATATGAACCCTTGCCAATCTCTGGACGAAATATAACATATTTGCCATTTAGATCAAACATTATAATGCCTATAATTAATTATAGTATATATATAATTATTTATGTAATAATTAATTACTTTTTAATTAGTAAATATTTTTTCTTATATTTAAAATATTTTTTCTGCCAAACACTTATATTTTCTGATAATTTATATTGTTGATATAAACATTCTAATTCTCCAATAGTTTTATTAGATTTTAAGTAATCACAATTACTAATAAATACATAAATATCATCACAAACTATACCATTTATAATATAATATTATTCTAAAAATTATTTCTTGTTCTTTTGGTGTAAATTCTAATAATTTAGACATATCTTTTTTATACCATATATATGCATAATTTGTAATATCATACATTATAAATTATAATTATATAAAAAATTAGTTGAATTAATATTTTTAGTTCCTAATAACTATTTTTAAGGCTTCATTGACATGACTAATGAATTTTACTTTAAACTTGCCATCAACAAGAGTAGTATTTTTCTTTAATAGGATTTCAACATCTCTTTTATTTTCTGTTGGAACAAGTGCTAGTTTAATACCAGCTCTTTTCGCTCCTGATAATTTGGCATCTAATCCACCAATAGCTGTAACATTTCCATCTAAATCAATCTCACCTGTAATTGCAACATCATTTTTAATCAATTTACCAGTAAGAAGGGAGTAAATTGCTGTGGTTATTGCTGTTCCTGCACTAGGACCGTCTTTTGGTGTTGAACCATCAGGACAATGAATATGTAATCCAGTATTTACAAATGTAGTTTCAATTGTTTTCCTTTCATCATCTGTAAGTAAATTCCATGCTACTGTTCTAGCAACTTGAATACTTTCTGTAATTACTTTTTCTAAACTACCTGTTGTATGCAAACCCAATAAATCTTTATTATACATCTTTTTAACTTGGATTAACATAACATCACCTAAACCATTAGTGGTAGCATACATACCATGAATACACCCTATAGCAGGCTTTGGTGTAATTTTTTTTAGTAGGATCTTATGATGATCGTTTAGGATATTATCAACATAATCATTGCTTAAAACTTCATTGGTTATAGTCTGATTTGAAACCAATCTATTCAAATGATAATTTCTAAGAATTTCATTAAGTTTTTCTTTAATTTTTCTAACACCGGCTTCATATGTATAACCTAAGATAATATTTTCTAATTCATTATTAGATAGAACAATATTTTCTTTATTATAACCCATATTGTCTAAAATTTCAGGAATTAAGAAATTCTTACAAATCTCTAGTTTCTCTAATAGTGGAATTGCACTTAATTTAATTTCCTGAATACGATCATATAAAATACGGTCTATCTTAGTTTGGTCGTTATAAGAGAATACAATAATACATTTTGATAAATCAATCTTAACTTCTGAAAAATATCTATCTGTAAAATGTTCGTTTTGTGCTGGATCTGTTATATGAGTTAATACACTTGAAATTTCATTACCATGTTCTGTTTTAGAAATCTTATCTAATTCATCAAAGTATAAAATTGGATTCATATATTTAGCCTCTTTTAATGATTTAACAATATCTCCTGATGTAGCACCGTGATAAGTAATATTATGTCCTATTAATGTAGAACTATTAGTACTTCCACCTAATGAAATAAAACAAAATGGACGTTTAATATTAGTTGATTCATCAATAATCTTAATCCATATTTTTTCTTTCTTATCTTCATCTAAATTATAATCAATAAAATCAACTATACAATTTGCAAGTGCTCCTTTAATAATTGTTGTTTTTCCAACACCTGGAGGTCCTTGAATACCAATCACTACACCTTTTTTAATTCCACCAGATAACCACTGTGCTAGTATACATTTAATTTGTTTTTTTGTTTGAATGTGTCCATAAACACATTTATCTAATGTTTTATCAACATATTCTAAATATTTAATTCTATAATCACAGAATTGTTGGTATAAATTATAATAATCAGTATTATTAGTTTTAAAATATTCTAATAAATCACTTTCATTTTTTAATTCAATTTTGTGCATAGCATTAAGTTTTTGAATTAGATCATTAATAAACTTGAATATTTTTTCTTCTCTATATTTACCAAAAGGAATTTTAACTAAATTATCAATATATTCTTTAGCCTTACCGTTAATTAACATATTATTATTTAACTCTTCTTCTTTTTCCTTAATATGATCTTGAATATCTTTTGGTAAGTTTGATGTATCAAATTTAGTAGAATGTTCTTTTTTTGGATTACCAAATATTTCAAAAAGATTGTTTAAGCCTAACCTTTTAGCAGGTCTTTTTTTTATATCATCATCGGTTAATAATTTATTATCAATAAGAAATTTAATTACTTCATCGTAATTACTAGACACAATAAAATCAATAAATTCTTTACCATATAGAAATATCATTTTATGATTTTCAAATTTATCTTTCCACCATTTTAATATTTCTAACATATCTTTTTCAACTAATTTACATTTATCAAAAGCTGTTTGTGAATATTTAAACTCTATTCTTTTTTCTTTAATTTTATCAAACCACCAATCTAAAACATTTATCTTATTTCTTATTGTAGCATTATTAATAGCATTTTCATTATATTTTAATAATAATTTTGAATCATACCACCAATTTAAAATATTAATTAATCCTAATCTACTTGCTTCAACCATAGACTTTTCAGTATATTTTAAAGGCACTGAATATTTTCTATTACTTTCCAACCACCAACTTAAAACTTCTATATTATTATTAACTGATGCACCATCTAGTGATTCTGATGTATAATCATCAGCATGTTTTAAATCAAATATTCCAAAAACTATATTTTTAGATAACCATTCATCTAATTTTTTTATTTCACCTGCTATAGAAGCTAAATCTATTTCTGTTTTTTTTAATTTATTTTCATCTCTTTTACATACTTCTAAATTTTTAGGAAAAAATAAATCAAAAGGTGCTTTTACAATAATTGGTTCATTTTCCCATGGATTTTTATTTGGATCAAAATCTTTAATAAGTGAAGATAACATATTTTCAAAATTATTTTCTATATTTTTATGGGTTGGTTCATCATCTGATGTATCAGATAAAATTTTATTATTATTTACTAATTGTTTTTTATTAAGAGTCTTGACTTTATTTTTTTTACTAATATCATTTTCATCTAAGTTTTCTTTAAAGTTTCTTTTGTTTCCTTTCTTATTGTTATTAGCCATATGATATAATATATATAAATAATAATACTTTAGATTATAATTTATTAATTTCAATTATTTTACCAATAAATAATAATTATTATATAAATATAATATAGTAAATGTCTGAATATAACAATTTTAAAAAACACAAAACATTTGAAGAAAGGTTAGAAGAAAGTAATAGAATTAAGGAAAGTTTTCCCGAAAAAATACCAATAATTTTAGTTCTTGATAATAGAATTCTAAACGTAAATAAAGTAAAATATTTAATTCCATCAATATTTAATATGCTTCAATTACAAAAATGTATAAGAAATTTTGTAAAGGTTAAATCTCATGAAGCAATTTTTTTATTTATAAATAATAAATTAATACCAAGCACAACGATTCTAAGTGATGTTTATGAAACATATAAAGATCCAGATGGATTTTTATACATAAATGTTGCATTAGAATCTACTTTTGGATAATAAATAATATTATTTTATAAATTATATTTATTATAATAAAATATTTAATGCTAGAATTTAATATTAATAATTTTCCTACTTCTATAAAAAAAAATATTCCTTTTGATATAGATTTAATTTTTGAAAAAACAGAAAATAATAATTTATTAGGCAATAATAAACCATCTGGAACTTTTGAAAATAGTTTTATAAATGAATTTAAATCAAGTAATAAATTAGAAAAAAAAGTTACAATACATAAATTTTTAGGAGAAGGTTCGTATGGTATAGTTTTTAAAGTTTCTATAAATGATAAATATTTTGCTTTAAAATTATCAGATAATGAAATACCAGAAAAACTTATAAAAAGATATAATTCATTAATTGATGATAAAGATATAAAAAAATATATAATTAAAATTTATTCTTGTGGCACACTTATAGATAGTAAAAAAAAATATTATACATTAATGGAATTTGGAGGAATTGATATTCGTAAATATAAATATCAAAATCATAATGAAATATTTCAAGTTATAAAACAATTATATAATCTAGTAAATGCATCAATAAATGGAAGACATTTAATTACTGATTTTAAATCAGGTAATCTAATATTAAATCCTAAAAATATGAACTTAAAATTAATTGATATTTATATGTTTTGCGATGAATATCCTTGTAAAAATTGTAAAATAGTTAAAACATATCCAATTGTAGAAATTGAAAAAGAAAATAAAATATTTGAAAATAAAGATTATAATTTTACATTTATATGTGTTCCTCTAGCAATAATATTAATAGATTTATGTTGTGAAAAAAGTTTCTCTAAGATATGTTCAGAACTTGAAGATAAATATGATTTAGATATTAGTGTAAAACAATTTGCGTTATTATTACAATTCTCGTGTTATAATTATAATAATAATAACGATAATTCAAATTTAAAAAATTATAAAAAAGTTTATAAATTTAAAAAAAATATGGAAAAAGAATTTGATGTTATACAAAATTGTGATTTTTATAAGGATTTTTATAATAAATTAGATACTAAACATATATTCAGTAAAAAAAAATTTATACTACTTATAAATGATCTGTTTTCTGCCTGTCCTGAACAACGTTCAATCAAATACTTAAAGAAAAAAATAGAAAACATTAGTTCTGGTAAATAAATAAAAAAAAAAAATATTATCAATAAATATATATGAATAATTCTACAATATTATTAGTAATAATTATAATAATAATAATTTGTATATATTTAATATCAATTAGTTATGATACAACAAATGATTCAAAAATACTAATAAATGAAAAAATGTCTATATTAACACCAAAAAAAATATTAAGAATTGGAATGACAGAAAGTACTTTATTATTTATTTTTTGGTGTGAAAAAATAAAAAAAATAAAATTTAACAAAATGAAAAATTCCTATATAAAATGGTTATACACTACATCTGGATATTATGATAAAAGTATGAAAGGAAATTATTTTAATGTTATACATCATAATAAAGATCCTGAAATTTATATAAAATATTTTGATAAATTATTAGAATTTTTAAAAAATACAGATAATCTATTTATGATATTTCATAATTTTGGAAATGAAGATAAAATTGTATATGAAAATAAAAATATAATTCAATTAAAAGAAGAATTTAGAGATACATTTAAATCTAAAGTATTTGGTAGCCCATCAAAAGAATTAATTTTTGATTTCATAAGTAATAAAAAATTATTAATAATATCTCCATTCTCAAAATTAGTTAAACAACAAATTGAATCAGGTAATTGTAAAAAGATCTACGATAATTTTCCATATATTAAAAATATTTATATATATACACATATATATACTTTTTTTAACGATGGTCCGTATCAAAATATTTTAGAAACAAATGAAAAAGTATTTAATGATATAATTCAAACAATAAATATAGAATTATTTGATTCAGTGCTAATAAGTTGTGGTGCATATAGTAATTTATATGCAGAGAAATTTTTTAATTTAGGAAAAAATGTATGCACTATTGGTGGAGAATTACATGATTTTTTTGGAATTATGAATAAAAGAAATAGAAATAATATTACTACAAAACAAGAATATTGGATACAAAATATTCCTGATGAATATAAACCAAAAGGATATATGAAAATAGAAGATGGTTGTTATTGGTAATTGATATATAGATAATATATGTATAAAAATAATTTATGGTAAATAAAAAATTAATTTACATCTAAAGTAGATCTTTATATTGAATGACAAAAAAATTATAATATTTATAATTTTTTTATATTTATTAATTTTAGAAGATGATTTTTGAATACAATAAAAATATTTTTAATTCAAAAAAATCCAAAAATTTTTTTACAAAATCAACATTAAATAATATATATTTAACCAATATAAAGTCTTTATTAACTTCATATATTAAAGAAAATATAATTGAAAATAAATTATCAAGTTTAATAGAAAAAAATATTATTGATGATATTAATTTGTTAAATAATATAACTGAATCAAATAGTTTTTATTATCATTGTGGATATTTAGAATATATATTATGTGCAATATCAAATAATTATGGTTATGAAATATCACCTTGGAATATATGGGCCATAATTGTTAAACAATTATATAATCTTTGTAATATTTCTGTTATAGATAGACATGATAAAATAATCATAAATGAAGAAAATCCAATTTATAATATTACTATAGATACACTAATAATAAATCAATTTGAAGATGGAATTAAAGATATATTTATTCCACAATTTATTTCTAGTACTTTTCAAAAAAATAATTATAAACTTTTTATTAATTCTATTTTATTATCTAATACTAATTAATTAAAAAATGTTAAAATAAATGAAAATTATAAAAAAAAAAATAAAATTAAAATAGTAGGAGGACAAATTGATTGGAATATTCTATATAATTCAACACAAAAATTATTAACATATATTTTAGAAAAAGAAAATTTTATGTCAAAAACGGTTAATAACATTGAATATATAAATAAACTACTAGATTATGTAGAAAATATTAAAAATAATTGGAATAAAGCATATTTCTGGGAGAATTTTATTATGATCAAATATGTGAAGGGAATTAATCAAAAAATGATTTTTGGTGATATAACTAATTTATTTTATGAAAGCATATTTTTAGATAGATTACCTGTTATAACATCAAATATAGTTTTTTATAATGAATATTATAAAAAAGAAATAAATATAAATTGTGGTGTTTTAACAAGTTTTATTGATAAAGATGATATATTAGTATGTGGAACAAATATTGATATGCAGTCTATGGAAATAACAACTATAAACGGTTTCATATTTGATATAAATAAATGGATATATTTTGAAAAACAATTAAGATTTTTAAATTTATTCAATCCAGATAATATTTATAATCACATAAATAATAATTCTTTCCTTGTTGATAATTCTATTTTGATACCAATTATTAATAATAAAAATTTTCATGAAAATTATTTAAGAAATGAATTACTAAAAACAAATTACAATTATTGGTTTCAAAATAAAAACAATATACCTTTTAAAAATAATTTATTTATTTTTTTAACTTATAAAAATTATGAAATTAAATATCTAGAATTAAATGAAAAAATTACAAATCTTTTTTATAATTGTGGAGGAATCAATAATTTTATAATAAAATTTCTTTATCTACAAAACAATAATTATTTTAAATATGATTTAATGTTTTTTATTATGAATACTTTACATAAACAACTAATTACAGATATTACACTTGCTTTTGCAAATATTAATTATTTTTATAAAAGTTTAATGTTACATCATATCTATAATTTTATATATAATAATCTTGGTTTTGAACAGATAATATATCTAGATTCACAAATAGAAAAAGAATTAAGAGAATATTTTATGGATGTTTTTAATGAAGAATTAACTTCAATAATAAATGATTTAGATTAAGATTATTTATTTTCAAAAACAGATTTACCAAAAATATAATATTCAATCCATTTATTGCAAGATATTTGTTTTTGATTAATTATTTCAGATCTATCATTATCTGTTATATTTATTTTGCTAAAACTTATCAAAGTATTTATATTTCTAAAATATTCTTCATAAATTTCAGTTGTAAAATTAATAAAATGAAATATAAAGTCTTTACTATATTCATCAATAATAGAAAAATTATTTATATTATTAGATATTTTAAATAATATATTAAAATCATCAGATGATAAACTCTTTTTATAATTATAGCATATAATAATGAATTTATCAGAAAAGATTTTAGAACTTGGCTTGTAAAAGAATATTTTTTCAAAGTTATTAAATAAAATATAAAATATATCTACCATAATTTTATCACTAAATAAAAATAAGTTTAATTTAATTATAGCACTTCCATTAATTTTAAGATTATATAAAATAAATAAAATATGTTCGTAAAGATTATTTTTGTTATCAAAAGATACTAATATATCCATATTAGCACATTTTTCTTCATATTTTTTTATATTTTTTTTTAAATCTGGTTCGTTTAATATAGTCTTGTTATAGTTAATATCATTATTCCAGCGTTTTAAATAATAATCAGTACATTCTGTTAATTCTTTACTATTATCTAAATAAAAAACATTAATTGATAATTTATTTTCTTTAATTAAATCAAAAATTCTACTTACATATAATAATTCATAATAATCAATCCATTTATTCAAAACAGGTTTATTATTATCATAAATACCAAATAAAATAAGTTGATTATTTAAAAAATTTCTAGAAAATTTAATTATTCTTTTAATATTACTATTATTAGCATCTTCTTTTTCTATAAAATGCTTAAAATTAAATATTTTTTTATAACTTATTTTTTTTATATCATTTAAACTTAATTCAGTATATACTTTTTTATTATTATATATTTCAAATTTTAATCCACTTTTAATACTAAATATTAATTGTAGTTGTTCTATTAATTTTTTAATATTATCAGTCATATATAAAATAATTTATATATTAATTTCTTTGTATATATTTTTTAATCCAAATATTATTTTTATTCGTTATAATATTCATTAAATCTATTTTATTTTCATCTTTAATTACATGCCAAAAATCAATGTAATATTTTATATTATCTAAATTATTTATGTATATACTTGATAAATAAGAAAGCATATTTTTATAATCTATCATGAATTTATTACTGTATTTAGTTATTATTGAAACTTCTTTATCCATTTTAAATAACATGTCTATTTGCTGTTGTGTTAATATTTTTTTGTATTTTTTACATATTAAATATATATTACACGATACATCTGTATTTTCAATATAAAATTTAAAAAAATAAAAGCTATTATATAATAAATAAATCATATCAATTAATAATTTACTTTGATATTTTAATGATAAATTTATAATACAATCACCACCTTCCTTAAGATTATTTAAAACAAATAATATTTTTTTTATTCCTAATTTATTTTCATTTTCATCATTATTTTCTTTATAATAATTTTCTGCGTTGCAATCAATTATTATCCAATCCATCTTTAATTTGCTAGAAGCACAGATATTATGATATTTTTTTATATCTTTATTATTAGTAATATCACCAAATAACCATTTATCATTATATTCGCTATAAACTCTGTGATATTTATCAATATTAACAGCATTTGGGAGCAACGAACCTAATCTAAAATTAATTACGGTATTTTTATTCCATCTTGTATTATAAAAATTAATAACATTTGTTAAAGTAACAGCATTTTCACCATAAATAAATATATTAATAGTTGTATCATCTTGATTAAAAATTTTAGTATTAAATAATAATTCATAATACTGAATCCATTTTATAGAAACTAAATTATCAATAATATTTATATCGTATAATAGTAAATTTTTTTTTATAATGTTATTGTTAAGATATAAAAAATTAATAACTAGTTCAACAGTATTTACTGGTCTTTTATACAAATCTTCTAAATTATTATTAATATTTTTAAAAAATATTAGGAATTCATTTTTAGAAACTTTATTTTTACTTATTTTATTAAAAATATTTTTTTTATCTTCTATATTTGTGATTGTAAAAGTATTATTTGTATCAATAAGTACTAAGTTTCTTAAAGAAACAATAAAAATTTTATATATATTTGCATCAATATTATTTTTTTTTTCTTTATCATCTGTATCTAACACATTATAAGTATCAAATTTTAAAAATTTTGCTATTTCATATGAATATGCTAAATTTTGATATTCCATTGATAATAAAAATTCTTGATTATCTTTATTTTTTAAAATTAAATTATATTTTTGTATTAGGTTATCAAATAAATCAAGTTGTGATTCATAAAATTCTTTAATTGAATTATAAAAATCAGTTGTTATATATGTTAACGGTTTTACTTGTTTTTTATAATTAATAAATATTAAAATTGGAAATTTAATATGGTTAAAAAGATACCTACTAC
>Ga0194129_10000788_pt1 | contig 57578 bp, 50 predicted proteins | sample TA2KigCa35mmetaG_FD_150862 | JGI IMG/M metagenome (GOLD analysis project Ga0194129, IMG submission 150862) | Freshwater microbial communities from Lake Tanganyika, Tanzania - TA2015038 Kigoma Deep Cast 35m | ecosystem: Environmental > Aquatic > Freshwater > Lake | place: Tanzania: Lake... | reverse complement strand
TATCGTAGCAGCGGCTCGTCGTGCACCCAGTAGAGGGCCGCATCGGCGGCGGCCGAATGCAGGGCCCGACTACGGGCGGGCAGCGTGAACAGATCGCCAGCCTGCCAGGAGAACTCCTTCCCCTCCGGCAGCCGCGTCGTCCCCTCACCACGCATCACGAAGAACAGGTGGCTCGTGGCGTTGGCGGCAGTAAAATGCGACTCACCCGGACGGACGTGGACGAAGTTGGCACACAAGCCCGGCGCTGTCGCCGGCCCGGGACAGAGCAGTCGCTCGCTGGCGTCGAGCGGGATCGTCCGTGTCGGCCCCTGCTCGTGAAGCATGGCTTGAAATCGGACGCCCGGCACCGGCGGGAGCGCACCGTCAGCAAGAGGGTTGGAGGCATACCGATAGTCGTAAAAGCGCGCCGGCTCCGCGAGCCGCGTGGCGAAGTCTTCCGTCGCTGGGGCGAGCATGGCGATTCTCCGGGACGAGTCGAACGCGGCGAGCCAAGTATGAACCGGGGTGCGGCCGGCGGGAAGCAGTGCCGTTTGCCCGCTCGCGGCCGGCGGCGGTGCCGGAGCGGACACGTCCGCCAGGCCTGCCGATCCGCGTGGCCCAGAACCAGTGGCATTCACCTTGTTCAGGCCCGCCAAACGTGGCGACGGCCTAGTTGGCACAGCGGCTACAGAGCCTGGCTGCCTTGTCGGGGAACGCCCGACCGCAGTCGACGCACTTCCCCTTGTCGCAGGAAGAGCAGACGCGAGCCACGACGCTGGGAAACGTGTTGCCGCACTTGAAGCACTTGCCACGGTCGCAACGCGAGCAGAGCTGGGCCATCTTGTCAGCGAACGCCCGGCCGCAGAGCACGCACTTCTGAGACACCAGGGCGACGGTGTCGTCGGCCGTGGCTTCGGGCCCATCGATCGGCCCAGCACCGGTCAGCACCAGGGCCGCCACGCAGACCACGACCATCGCGGCGTCACCGGCGAGGCCGAACCACGGCCTGATCGCACGGACCCGGATCCATCGCTCGACCATGACCGACCACCTTGGAGCATGTCGTGCTACCACGGCAGCAACGCAGGTCGCCCAAGCCCCCGCAAGCATTGGGTCTGCCCCCCTGCATAGGACCAGGTCGGCGTCGCAGCAGCTTCCAGCCAACCACACCATGGCCGTCGGCGCTCCTGTCAGTACCACACGCCCCAGCGGACGAGGAACGTGTCGGCCGGCCGGTAGTCGGCGGTGTCGGTGAGGTAGTACTCCACGAGCCGTCCGGTCACCCAGCCGGTCTCGAGCCGCCAGCTTGCGGCCAGATCGGCCGGCCGTCGCTCCCAGCCCACGAGCAGGCGATAGTCGTGATACACCACGACGTCGTCGGCACCGCTGTCGCGGCGGACCGCCCACTGGTTGCCGCCGAACTCACCGGCCACATAGACCCACTGAGCCGCCCGCGGGCTCTCGGCCACCCGCCAGGCCAGCCGCGGCCGGGGGAAAATCAGTTCATGCCGCTGGTCGTCGGTCGGCGTCCAGAGCAGGCCGCCAGCCGGCAGGATGTTGACGTCGTAGCGGTCGAGGTAGATGAGCCCGGCCACGACGCGGAGATCCGCACGCGGCTCCCAGGCCCCGAAGCCGTGGCCGGTGATCCGGAAGGCCTGCGGCGTGTCGTTATCGAAGTCCGAATACCAGCCCGGCGCCACGGCGAGGTCGATGCCGAAGCGGGTGCCTATTTTGGAGAGCCAGCGGGCCTGCACCCAGCCGTCGTAGAGCTGCGCGGGCAGCCCGGGGTCCATCGGCCCGGGCACCTCGTCCACGAAGGTCGTGCCGAAGCCCGGCGTCAGCAAGAGCGGCGACTCGACGGTGGGTGCCGGCAGGCCGATCGTGAGGCTCGTGTCGAGCGTGGTGAGCCCAAGCCCGTCGTCACCCAAACGCGGCAGTTCCGTGACGGTGAAGATCGCCTGCTGGAGCGGGCCGGGTTTCGCCCCGGGGGGCAACCTGCGTCCGGCGGGCGGCTCGAACTCCTGCCGCGGCTGGCCGGGCGGCGCCACGTCGTCGGGCAGGAGGGGCTCGGTGAGATCCTGTGGGTCGCCGAGGGCCGCCAGCCTGATCCGCTCGAAGATCGACGCCTCCACGGGCGGCAGCGGCACGACCACGTCGTCGGCCCGCGGCCGGAAGACCGGCAGGCAGGCGATAACCGCGGCGACGAGCAGCGGCTGGAGGGCCGGCGGGGCGGCAGGGGGCATCGACGTCCCGCTCACACAGAACCTCCTCGATGCGCCGTCACCAACCCTGCAATGCCACCCTGCGCACCAACACCGCCGCCCGGCTGAACGGCCGGCGGGGCTGCAGGGGGCATCGATGCCCACACAGCCCCGAAGTCAGTACGCCAACCCCAGGCGGAACATGATCGTGTCGGGCAGGTTTTGGATCTGCGGCGGCCCTTCGACGTAGAAGAGCTGCCGGTAAAAGACGTAGCCCACCTCGAAGTTGCCTGCCAGGCCCGTGGCGGCCTTGGGCACCCATTCGGTGCCCAGCGCGATGCGGATGTCGTTGTAGTCGAAGCCTGTGATCATGTTGTAGAGCGGCGTGTTGCGACGGAAGGTCCAGGCGCCGCCGCCATACTCACCCGAGAGGTAGCCCCACCAGTTGTGCCGCCCCGTGGCACCAAACCGCTTGGAGGCCCGCGGCGCCGGGAAGAAGATGTCGTAGCGGGAGTCAGCGTTGGGCGTCCAGGTCATGCCCACCGCCGGCAGCAGCTTCACCTGGTTGCGGTCGAGGTAGACGATGCCCACCTTGCCCTGCATGGTGGGCGTCATCTGCAGCGTCCCGATGGCCCGCCCCATGATGCGCCAGCTGTCGGTGACGAACACGTCCCAGTTGGTGAAGATGCCGACCCGGATGCCCAGCTCGGCGCCGAACAACGGCGTGAACTTCGGGTTCCAGGCGGCGTCGACGAACACGTCGTACGTATTGGGCGGCAGGTCGGCCAGGAGTGTCGACGAGGTCTGTGGACCGTCCCAGAGCTGGAGGCCGAAGCCGGGCGTGATCAGCAGCGGGGCGTGGTTGATGTTGGCCGGTGAGTTGTGGAAGAAGGGCAGCGCGAAGGTGGCCGTGGTGTCCAGTTCGTTGATGCCCACGCGGGTGCCCGAGCCGTCCCCGAGCAGGTAGGCCCAGCTGCCGCGGACACCCTGGAAGACATGCATCGTCTGGGCGTAGGTCTGCTGCATGCTCTGGTCGAAGGTGGAACTCGGGGCCGGATAGCCCGCGGGCGTCAGCGCCTGACCCGGCGGCGCGGTCGGTTGGACGAGCGAGGGCGCGGCCGGCGAATAGCCCGGGTAGCCGGGCTGGCCGCTGATCGCCGAGGGGGCCCAGCCGGCCGTGCCAGGATTAGCCGGGAAGGGCGCAGCCTGTGCGGCGTAGGGATCCCACGTGGGCGGCGGCGGCGACAGGGCCGGGGCCTGCGCGAGTCGATCGATCGACGAGGCGGCTGGCGGGGGTAACGAGGCGGTCTGGCCGCGGACCACGGTCGTCGCGAGCGACGCGAAGACCAGCAACGTGAGCAGGGGTCTCGGCGACGGTTGCATGCGGCGCACGTCCGGCCGGCGGGCCGCGGTCGGGCCCTCCGGCAGCGAGGGTTCAAAAGCCCAGGAAAACGACCCCGGAGCCCGCGGGAGGTACCGCGCGCAGGCGGGCTGAATCAAGGCCGCGGACGACCTCCGGGCGGAGCCTCTACATTGCCGGCTTCCTCCCCTCGTGGAGCCAGCCCAGCTTGCCCAGCCACCAGCCCGCAACGGCGGTCGGGCCGACCGACGCGATCGACCCCGCCGCCCTCGTCGGCCCAGGCTCCCTGGCGACGTTCGAGCAGCTGGCGGAGGCCGACTCCACCATGGATCGGGCCCGCGCGGTCGCCAGCGCATCGGACGCGGCCCTGCCCTTCGCCGTCGTCGCCGACCGGCAGCGGCGCGGCCGTGGTCGCCGCGCGGCCAGCTGGTGGCAGCCCGCCGGCGCGCTGGCGGTGAGCGTGGTGGTGGCCGCCCGGAACGCTCCCGCCGGGCCGCCGCCCTCCTGGTCGCTGGCCGCAGGGGTGGCGCTCGCCGAGACGATCCGCCTGCTCGAGCCGACCGTGGCGGCCCTCGTCCGCTGGCCCAACGACGTGGAGGTCGCGGGCCGCAAGCTCGCCGGTATCCTCGTCGAGACGGTCGGCGGCCGGACGATTTTCGGAATCGGCGTCAACACGACCGGCTCTGCGACCGAGGCACCGCCGCGGCTCGCTCGCCGCGTGGCCACACTACCCGATCTCGTCGGCCGTCCCCTCGGCAGACAGCGGCTGCTCGCCGAGTTCCTGCCGCGGCTGTTCGCGGTCTTGGCCGACGTGACCAGCGACGAGCGGTTTCTGGCCGACCGCTACCGACCGCTGTGTGCACTCGTGGGGCGACCGATCCGCGTCCACGTGGCAAAGCGCATCCACGATGGCATCTGTGGCGGCATCGCAGCCGACGGCCGACTCATCCTCGACACGCCGACGGGCCAGCTCCTCATCGTGTCCGGCAGCCTCACGCCCCCCGAGGACGTCTGGCTGGGCGAGGCCTGACGCCGCCCGGCGTGGCCACCACGCAGAGTTCACGGCCGCTCGACGAGAGCTGCCGCGCCCTGGTCCGGAAGCCCCAGCCGGCGAAGGCCGCCAGCCACTCGGCGACCTCCCCGGCACGCGACCAGACGGGAAGTTTAAAGGTCGCCACGATGCCCGCCGGCCGCACTCCCTTGGCCGTGGCGACGCGGCCCAAGGCCGCCAGGGTGCTGCGCGGGTCGATGTTCATGTCCGCCACGAGCCAGTCGAACCCCGCGAAGCGGGCCACGGGCACGTCCCGCGCCCGCATCCGCCACTGGGTGAATCCTGGCAGTGCCGCAACTGCCGGATCGACGATCGCCGGATCGACCCCGACCACCCGCAGGCCGGCCTCAAGCAATCGCTGACACGCTCCGCCGGGCGCGGCGCCGAGCTCCACGCTACGCTCGCCGGCGGCCAACGGGATCCCGAACAACGCGATCGCTTCGTCGAGCTTCAACCACGCCCGCGACACCTTGCCGACGGGTAACGGTCCGGTCGCGAGCCGGTGGATGCCGCCAGGCCAGCAGGTGGCGGGTTCGGCGGCTCGATGCCAGCCCACCCACCAGCGCTCCGGCGAGTCGACGACCACATCGAGCACGAGGTCCCCAGGGCGGGCCGTCGGGTCGGTCTGGGCCGGCAGGCCGCAGGCGGCCAGCGTCGCGGCGAGCGCCGCGGCGACCGGCTCGGCGAGCGTCGGGCGCTGTGATCCCGGCACGAACTGCCGATGCCAACAGTGGACCCGCTGCCAGCCGGTCGTGCCCGCGCGGGCAGTCGCCTCGGCGGCGAGCGCCGCGGGGTCCGATCCGGTCACCTGACCGAGCGAGTGCATGAGCGTGCGTGCGAAGACGAGGCGATCGAGCAGGTCGGCTGGCAGGTCTTGAACCGGCGCAGGCAGACGAAAGGTCACCACGCCCCGGCGCCAGGCGCCGGGCTTCACGTCCGGCCAGCCGACCGCCATCCGCTCGCGCACCGCCCCCTCCGCACCCGCCTGGCAGGCGGCAAGCAGAAACTCGCTTTGCGGCGGCATGGCTCGGACGACGGGTTCCATCGGGCGAAAAGCCTAGTGGCCGGCCGGGCCGCGGGCGCTGGCGACAAAAATGAGGCCGGCCCGGGCGCCCAAGGGCCCGGGCCGGCCTTTCTCGTCAGATCGTGGACGCCTCGACCTCCCCGTCCCGCCAGACCCGAGGGTCGGACGGCCGCAGGCCGGCCGAAGCGAAGGGGGCGGCCCGCGAAGCGGACCGCCAGGGGCTCCACGAGTGGAACCCCGCGGGTGAGTGCCGTGCCATGACCGGCTCCGAAGGGCCGTCAGGCACGGGCCACTCAGCCGTGGCCCTTCTTCTTGGCGACCTTCTTGGCGGCCTTCTTTTTCTTCTTCTTCGCCATGGAACTGGCTCCTTGCCACGAACACCCTGACACCGATCTCACGTCCGCGCCCCCGGGTGCTCTTGTGGAGGGGAGCGAACGACGTTTCGGCATCGGAATCCGAGCGATCACTCGCCCTCGTTCCCATGCCGATTCGGAGAGTTGTGGAGGATCACCCGGAAAACTGTCAAGGGAAGAAAACCGGAATTTTTACCGGCAGGGGCGGACCACCATCGGTGTCGTCGACCGCTCCGACGGCCTCGCGACCGCGCGCGGACCGCGGTGCGGTCGCCGCGTCGGGCTCAACTCGACGCGCTCGGCTGCCGCTCCACCCAGTCGTGCAGCATCGTCACCTGCTCGGTGAACGACTGCTCCGTCACACCCAGCGGGCTCTTGAAGAAGCAGGCCAGCCAGTCGAGCCCGCCTCGCTCGCCGCCCCGCCAGGCCCGCTCCACCAACCGCACCAGATCGAGCACGAGCGGCGCCGCCAGGATCGAATCGCATCCCTGCCAGGTGAACTGCAGCGTCATCGGCGTGCCGAGGAAGCCGCGGAAATGGACGTGGTCCCAGGCGGTCTTCCAGTCGCCCATGCTCGCGATGTACTCGATCGAGACGTGCGTCTGCGGGGCGTAGCCCAGGATCGACGCCAACAGGTGATCCTTACTTCGGACCTTGGCGGCCTTGTTGCGGGGGTCGTCGAGGACCTGGCCGTCCATGTTGCCGAAGATGTTGTGCCCCACCCAGCTCATCACCTCCAGGTGCCGGGCGGCGAACATCGGGGCGAGCACGCTCTTGAGCAGCGTCTCCCCCGTCTTGCCGTCGCAGCCGGCCTGGGCGATGCCCCGCGCGACCGCGACATCCTGCAGGCAGGCCGGCGTACCGCCGGCCGAGGGTGTGAAGTTCACGTAGGAGGCCCCTGCCTCGGCCGCCGCCAGGAAATAGAGGCTGCTGGCCGGCAGCGGACACGTCGCCACCTCGTCGAGCAGCGGCTCGAGGTCGGCGACGTCACGCGGGATCGGCCACTCCGGGGGCGGCTCGGTGGAGGCGAGATTGACGACCACCACGTGGTCGAGCCGCTCGGCCGCGGCGAAGGCGGCGATGTCGGACCGGATCCGCTCGATCGCCTGCCGCGGGCTCTCGACCACGACGGCCGCCCCCTGCTCCGCGATCGCTCGGATCCGGTCGCCGGCCCCCACGACCGTGCCTGGCCTCAAGCGCGACTCGACCGCCGCGAAGAAGTCCGCGGCGTCGGCCAGGAGGTCCGGACGAATGGCCCGGCTCTGCGTCCACATCTTCCCCGCCTCGGCCGCGAGGCGGCCCGCGCGGATGTCGTGGCCGCCGACGACGATGTCTGGGAAGTCGACCAGCGACAGGCCGGCGAACGGTTCGGTGGCCGTCACCAGGCCGACGGGATCCAACGCCCGCCGCGCGAGCGCCGCCAGGCCGGTGATCATGGTCGTCGCGACGCCCCCCTTGGCTCCGATGAGCCAGGCTCCGACTCGACGGCTGGGCATGGGGACCTTTCAGGACACTCGTGGCCGCGGCGGCCGGGGCGACCGCGGTGCCCGCCGGCTGGGAAGCCGGACGAGCGGTGGTATCATTCTGCGGCCCGCAGGTCGCGTCAAGGAAGCCTCCGGCGGGCAGACGCACGAGTCCAGACGGAGACCGCGCCCGTGAAGCTGGCCCGCCGCATGGCGGCTCTCGAGCCCTCCGCCACGCTGGCGATGGCCGCCCGGGCCGGGGCCATGAAGGCCGCCGGGCTGGATGTGATCGACCTGTCGGTCGGGGAGCCGGACTTCCCCACGCCACCGCATATCTGCCGGGCGGCCGAGGCGGCGATCGCGGCCGGCTACACCAAATACACGCCGGCGGCGGGCCTTGCGGCGCTGCGCAAGGCCGTCGCCGAAGACTACACGCGTCGCTCCGGCCTGGCCGTGACGCCGTCCCAGGTGGTGGTCTCGAACGGTGCCAAGCACGCTCTCCACAACGCGTTTACCGCCTTGCTCGACGAGCAGGACGAGGTGGTGGTGCCGGCCCCGTACTGGGTCAGCTACGCCGAACTGGTCAAGCTGGCCGGGGCCACGCCCGTGCTCGTGGAGACTCGGATCGAGGACGATTTCAAGCTCCTGCCCGAGGCCCTACGGGCGGCCCTCACGCCCCGGACGCGGATGCTCTTGATCTGCTCGCCGAGCAACCCCACCGGCGTGGTCTACCAGCCGGCGGAACTGGCGGCGCTGGCCGACGTGGCGATCGACGCCGATCTGACGGTGCTGGCTGACGAGATCTATGACCAGCTTGTCTTCGACGGCCGCACGAGCCCCTCGTTCCCCACGCTTCGCCCCGGCCTCACCGACCGGACCATCGTGGTGGCCGGCGTCAGCAAGACCTACTCGATGACAGGCTGGCGGATCGGCTGGACGATCGCACCGGAGCCGCTCTCCAAGGCGATCGCCAACCTCCAGAGCCAGGAGACGAGCAATCCCTCGAGCATCAGCCAGCACGCGGCGGTCGCCGCGCTCACCGGGCCGCAGGAGTGCGTCGAGCAGATGCGCCGGGCCTTCCAGCTGCGGCGCGATCTCGTCGCCGCGCGGCTCCGCCGGCTGTCGGGCATCCGCCTGCCCGACATCGGGGGTGCCTTCTACGCCTTCTTCGACATCCGCGCCGCCCTGGCCCGGGCGCGGTCGGTAGGCATCGCCACGAGCCTCGCCTGGTGCGAGATGCTGCTGGAGCGCCAGCAGGTGGCGCTCGTGGCCGGCAGCGCCTTCGGCGCGGAGGGGCACGTCCGCATGAGTTTCGCGGCGGGCGAGGAGACGCTCGCCCGTGGCCTCGACCGGGTCGCGGCCTTCCTCGACGATCCCACGACACCGAGGGCCTGACGGGCCTTCGCCGCCCGCACGCCCATGCCCGCGCGAGCCTCGTCCGCCGACCGCCTCTATCTCGACCACGCCGCCGCCACACCCCTGCGGCCGGAGGTGGCCGAGGCAATGGCGCAGGCCGCGGCCGACGCGTTCGCCAACCCGTCGAGCCCGCACGCGGCCGGTCGCGTCGCCAGGCATGCGTTGGAAGCGTCTCGGGAACGGATTCTCGCCCTGCTCGGCGGACGGACGGCCGACGGCCGACGCGACCGGCTGGTGTTCACCAGCGGCGCCACGGAGGCCAACCGGCTGGGCATCCTCGGGACAGGCCGGGCGCGGGGCGACGGCGGCTGGATCGGGGTCTCCGGCCGCGACCACACGAGCATCCAGGCCGCCGCCACCGAGCTCGCGCACCGCGGCTGGAGGCTCGAGACCGTGCCCCTCGCGGCCGCGGGGACGATCGCCGTCGACGCCATACGGGCCGCGACGGCGGCCTGCCCCGCCGCCAGGCCGCGAATCCTGGCGGTGACCACGGTCTGCGGTCAGTCCGGCATTCGGGAGGATCTCGCGGTGATCACCGAGTGCGCGACCGCCGACGGCCTCATCGTCCACGCCGACGCCACGCAGGCCGTCGCCTGGGACGAGGTCGACTTCGCCACCACGCCGCTGGCCACGCTGGCGTTGGCACCGCACAAATTCGGCGGCCCGCGGGGCATCGGCGGGCTGGTGGTTCGCGGCGGACTCCCTCTGCTGCCGCTCGCTCCGGGACCGCAGGAACTCGGTCTCCGCGGCGGCACCGAGGCGGTCTCGCTCGCGGTCGGATTCGCGCACGCCCTGTCCCTCGCAGTGGCCGAGCGGCGCGACACGGCGGCTCGGATCGCGGGGCTCCGCACGAGACTAGAGCGGGCCCTGCTCACGGCGGCACAGGCCGCGGGCGTCGAGGCGCTCGTCGTCGGGTCGGACTCCTCGCGGGCACCCCACGTCGCGCTGGTCGCCTTCGCAGGCGTCGACCGACAGGCCTTCGCGATGGCCGCCGACCTCGAGGGTATCTGCCTCGCCACCGGCACGGCCTGCGCCAGCGGTTCGAGCGAACCGCCCACGATCGTCGCGGCGATGGGCATCCCGCCCCGCTTCCGCCAGGGCGTCGTGCGGCTGAGCCTGGGACGATCGTCGACGTCGCGGGACGTCGACGAGGCCGTGGCGCGGTTGGCCGCCCTTATCAGCCGCAGCAGCCGGACGTCGGGCGCCGACCTGTCGAGTCCGTGACGGATAGTGGGCGGCGGCCGAGGCGACACAGGCCACGACCTCGTCACGACGAGACACCGACCGTGACCCGTCAACCAGGTGATCCGCCTCTCGCCATTCACCCGAGGCCTTCCCGAACGGCCATGGCCAACCCGTCGACTGTCGCCCGACACGTTTCCGACACCGCTTTCGACAGCAAACGCGGCGTGTCTTGCGGGTGAACATCGATTTTCAACCTCTGCGCTCACCGCGGCGTAGCGCAGTGACACGACACTCGCCCAGGGTGGGCCACACGCGGCATTGCCCGGTTCGACTCCTAACTCCTGATATTTACCAATATCCAAGACACAGAACTCAACAACCTTCGCGGAGCCATCGGCAGACGCCCGCCGCGGCAGCCGGGCAAGCCGTTTCGGAGCCGACTTTTTTTGGGTACATTAGCCCGATCTACCCCGATCTGCCTGCAGGGGTGTCTTGCCTCCGGGTCTCCGCCGTCGCATGAAAATTCGTTCACCCAAGGAACCCCTGCTCGCGGCCGTGCAGACGGCGGCGTCGGTCGTGCCGGCCCGGTCTCCGAAGCCAGTGCTCACCAACATCAAGTTCGAAGCCGGCCCGACTGGGGCGGTGGTTTCCGCGACCGACCTCGAGGTCGGGATTCGCGCGGCGGCCGAGGGTGTGGAGACGCTCGCGGCCGGGGCGGTGCTCCTGCCGAGCGCACGGCTCGTGGCGATTCTGCGCGAGGCGGCCCCCGGCACGGTGTTCGAGATCGAAAGCGACGGCTCCGCCGTCGTGGTGCGGGCTCCGCGGAGCGAGTTCCGCCTGCCCGTCGAGGATCCACTGGAGTTCCCCTCGGTGGCGACGTTTCCCGAAGGGCCGTGCTTCGAAGTCTCCGCGCCGCTGGTCCGGGAACTCGTCCGCCGCACCGTGTTCGCCACCGACAACGAATCGAGTCGCTATGCCCTCGGCGGCGTGCTGCTCGAGATCTCCGGCAGTCGTGTGGTTGCGGTGGGTACCGATGGCCGGCGGCTGGCCAAGATGGAGGGGCCTGGACAGCCCCAGGGAGGCGAGGTGCGCGAGGGGCAGCCGATCGTGCCGGCCCGCGCCATGCAGATGGTCGAGCGGAGTCTCGGGGCCGGCGACGCGCCGGTGCACCTGACCTCCGACCAGCACGAGATCCTCGTGCGCACCGGTGCGACGACGATTTCCGCCCGCCTCGTCACCGGCCGTTTCCCGCGTTGGCGGGACGTGTTTCCGGAGCGGCCGGAGGCGGCCCGCGTGCCGATGGTGGCCGGCCCGCTGTTGGCGGCCGTGCGGCAGGCCGCGATCGTGACCAGCGAGCAGTCGAAGGGGGTCGACTTCGCCTTCGAGCCCGGCCAACTCGTGCTCTCGGGACGGTCGGCCGAGAGCGGCGAGAGTCGCATCGAGTTGCCGATCGACTATGCGGGCAGTCCCGTTCGCATCAAACTCGACCCCCGTTTCATGAGCGAATTCCTGCGGGTGCTCGACGGTGGAGCGGCGATCACGGTGGAGATCGCCGATCCGCAGAGCGCCTGCGTCTGCCGCACCGACGACGGGTACGGCTACGTCATCATGCCGCTGGCGGCCGACTGATGATCGGCCCTGGGATGGGTGGGGATGGAGACGCAACCAAGTCGATCTCCGGGTGGTGGCGGGCCGCAGTCGATCGGCCGGATCGTGTCGCGGTTGCTGGCCCGCACCGGCTACGACCGGGAGCAGGCGGCCGACGGCCTGGCCGCCGCCTGGCTGGCTGCGGTGCCGCCGGAGTTGTCGCCGCGCTGCCGACCGGGCCGCGTCGTCCGCGGCGTGCTCGAGGTATTCGTGAGCCACTCGGCGGTGGCCCAGGAGTTCGGCTTCCACAAGCGCGACGTCCTCGCACGGCTCAAGCAGGCGCTGCCGGCCGCCGCCATCACCGACATCCGCTGCCGGCTGGCCGGCTCGCCGGACGATCCCTGAACCGGTCTGCGACCGACCGCCCCGCCCCCGAGACACCACCGACCGGAGACCAGCGATGAGCGAGCAAGCCCCCGGGCAAGGCTACACCTCGGCCGACCTGAAGCATCTCTCGGACCGCGACCACGTACGGGAACGGCCGAGCATGTACATCGGCGACACCACGACCCGCGGGCTGCATCACTTGGTCTACGAGGTGGTCGACAACTCGATCGACGAGTGCATGGCCGGCTGCGCCAAGCAGGTGAGCGTCACGGTGAACGTGGACGGCAGCGTCACGGTCGAGGACGACGGCCGGGGCATCCCGGTCGACATCCATCCGCAACTCTCCCAGGAGATGGACCGCGAAGTGTCCACGCTGGAGGGGGTGATGACGGTGCTCAAGTTCGGCGGAAAGTTCCAGAAGGGGGCCTACCAGACGGCCGGCGGCCTACACGGCGTGGGCGTCACGGTGGTCAACTTCCTGTCGGAGTGGTGCGAGGTGGAGGTCTGCCGCGAGGGCCACGTCTGGCAGCAGGAGTACCAGCGCGGCGAGCAGACCGGCCCGGTCCGCAAGATGGGCACCACGTCGCGGACGGGTACCAAGACGACCTTCAAGCCCGACCCGCAGATCTTCCAGCACACGAAGTTCTCCTGGGACACGCTCGCCAAGCGGCTCAAGGAACTCGCCTACCTTAACTCCGGCCTGCGGGTGCGGTTTCTCGATGCGGCCGTCGGCAAGCCGGAGGAGTACTACTTCGAGCGGGGCATCGTCCAGTTCGTGGAGCAGCTCAATCACGCCAGCGAGCACGTCCACCCCGACGTGATCTCGATCCAGGGTTCGCAGGACGGTGTTTCCTGGGACATCGCCCTCCAGTACGCCAAGGAGTACACGGAGAACCTCCACAGCTACGTCAACAACATCTCGACCACCGAGGGGGGCACGCACGTCGCCGGCTTCCGCTCAGCGCTGACGCGGTCGCTCAATCAGTACGGCCGCAAGAGCAATCTCTACAAGTTGCTCTCCGACAACCTGGTGCCGACGGGCGAGGACATCCGCGAGGGGCTGACGGCCATCATCAGCGTGCGGGTGCCGGAGCCGCAGTTCGAGGGGCAGACCAAGACCAAGCTCGGCAACGGCGAGGTGGAGGGGATCGTCAACTCGGCGGTCGGCGAGTTCCTCGGTAAGTACCTCGAGGAGAACCCCAAGAGCGCCAAGGCGATCATCGAGAAGGGCATCCTCGCGGCCGAGGCCCGCGAGGCGGCCAAGAAGGCCCGCAAGGAGCTCCGCGACCGCAAGAACGCGCTCTCGGGCGGCGGCCTGCCGGGCAAGTTGCGGGACTGCACCAGCCGCGAGGTCGAGAAGTGCGAGCTCTACCTGGTCGAGGGAGACAGCGCCGGCGGCAGCGCCGAGGGGGGGCGGCTGCGGGAATATCAGGCGATCCTGCCCCTGCGGGGCAAGATCATCAACGCGTACAAGAGCCGCACCGCGAAGGTGCTCGCCAATGAGGAGGTCAGCAGCCTCATCGTGGCGATCGGCTCGGGCTTTGGCGACGAGACCGACCTCGACAAGCGCCGCTACGACAAGGTCGTGATCATGACCGACGCCGATGTCGACGGCTCGCACATCCGCACGCTGCTCTTGACCTTTTTCTACCGGCAGATGCCCAAGCTGGTCGCAGCGGGCCACGTCTACGTCGCCCAGCCGCCGCTGTTCCGGGTCCGCACCAAGCGGGAGACCTACTACGTGCAGACCGAGGAGCAGATGAAGAACCAGCTCCTCGAACAGGGGCTCGGCGAGGGGGTCTTCCTGCCGGGAGACGGCCGGGAGATTACCGGCGACGAGATGCAGAAGCTTTGCCGTACGCTCGCCGGCCTCGAGGACGCGCTGGTGGCGCTGGAGAAGCGTGGCGTGAGCCTGCGCGACCATGCCGCCCGCCGCGATGCCGCCACCGGCCGGCTGCCGATGTACCACGTGTTCTACGGCGACGAGGAGCGCTGGTTCGTCACACGCGACGACTTCGAGGCCTTCGTTAAGGGCAAGGAGCGTTCGGCCGGTCGCGAACTTGAGGTGGGCCGCGCCGACGAGAACCGCCACGGCGGTGAGCCCACGGCCGACGGCGCTGCCGGGCCGCAACTGGTGTTCGTCGACCTCCACGAGGTGCGGAGCATCAACTCCGGCCTCAGGGAGCTGGCGGCCATGGGCTTCAACATCGACGCGCTGCTGCCGCAGGATCGGACCGGCAGCGAGGATCCCCGCTACGTGCTGCGGCGGGGCGAGAGCGAGATCGGCCTCAAGGACCTCCGCGGCCTGCTGGCGGCCGTCCGCCGGGCCGGCGAGAAGGGGCTCTCGATCACCCGCTTCAAGGGCCTCGGCGAGATGAACGCCGAGGAGCTCCGCGACACGACGCTCGACCCCACCAACCGCACGCTCGTCCGCATCAGGATGGACGACGCGGCCGCGGCCGACGACCTGTTCCGAGTGCTGATGGGCGAGCAGGTGGAGCCGCGGCGGGAGTTCATCGAGACGCACGCCCTCGACGCCAAGAATCTCGACGTCTAGGCCGCCGTCACGCCCAGGAGGATCGCCCCCATGCTCAACGGACCTCTGCTGCACCCCGACATCCTCCGCATCCTGGCCCAGGCCGGCCACCACTCCAAGGTGCTGATCGCCGACGGCAACTACCCGGCGGCCAATAAGCGGGGGCCGCGGGCGGAACTCATCTCGCTGCAACTGTCCCCCGGCCTGCCGACGGTCGCCCAGGCGTTCGCGGCGGTCCTCGCGGCCGTGCGGGTCGACGAGGTGCATACCATGGGCGTCGATCGCGACGATCCCTACGCGGCCGCGACGCCGGGCGACCCGCCGGTGTGGGCCGAGTACCGCCACATCCTGGCGGCGGCCGGCACGCCGATCGAACTCGCGCCGATCCTGAAGTGGGAGTTCTATGACGCGGCCTGTTCGGCCGACCACGTGCTCACGATCCAGACGGCCGACACGCAACCCTGGGCGAACCTCCTGCTCTCGCTCGGCTGTCGCACCTTCTGAGCGGGCGGGGTGCTCGCCATGACCGCCCCCTCCGCGCAACCTCGCCGGAGTGCCGATCGCGGCGGCGGTCGCAGCGGCCCGCGGCCGAGCGGCTACTTGACGGCGATCAGCTCGACCAGGAAGTGGAGCTTGGCGTCGGGTGGGATCGGACCGCCGGGCGTGCCCCGCTTGCCGTAGCCGAGGTTGCTCGGGATCTCGAGCTCGATCATGCCCCCCTCGCCGACGAGCTGCATCCCCTCGGTCCAGCCCGGGATCACCCGGTTGAGCGGAAACTCGATCGACTCGCCCCGCTGGTAGGAACTGTCGAACACTTGGCCGCCGTCGAGCCACCCATGGTAGTGGACCTCGACGGTGTCGTTGGCTTTCGGTGTGCCGCCGGCGCCCTTGCGGAGGATGCGGTATTTGAGCCCAGAGGCCGTGCTCGTGAACGCCATCGGGGCAGCGGCTTCGATGGGGCCGGCGCCGTCGGGGAGGGTGGGATGGGGGATGTCGGCGGCCATGAGGAACTCTTGGTGCGTGAGGGCGAGGCAGAGGAAGACGACGAGCGCGGGACATTTCATGCGGCAGGTCTCCGACGCGCTGGGAAGGGTTCGGGGGTCGGGGTCGAAGCGGTCGCCAACCGGGGCGTCAGCTGCGGCGGGCGAGGAGGCTCTCGATCTCGTCGGGCTCGATGGGGACATGGCTGCAGAGGTCGACTGGCCCCTTGTCGGTGACCAGCACGTCGTTCTCCAGCCGCACCGCCAGGCCCTCGTCAGGAATGTAGATGCCCGGCTCGACGGTGATCACCCAGCCGGGCTCGAGCGGGCCGTCCAGCGGCGCGACGTCGTGGACGCCAAGGCCGAGGGAATGCCCCAGCCCGTGCATGAAGTATTTCCGACAGGCCGGCTCGTCGGGGGTGTCCTGGGCGGCCTCGTCGGCCGTGATCAGGCCCAGGCCGACCAGTTCGGCGGCCATCTCCACCTGGGAGGCCCGCTTCCATTCGCGGAGCGACGTCCCGGGCACCGCCCGGGCGATCGACGACCGCAACACCCGCAGCACCGCCTCGTAGACGGCCCGCTGCCGGGTGGTGAAGGTGCCGCTCACCGGATAGGTGCGGGTCAGGTCGGCGCAGTAGTTGGCGTACGAGGCGCCCGCGTCGACGAGCACGAGGTCGTCAGCCCGGCAGGCCTGGTCGTTGTCGAGGTAGTGCAGCACGCAGGCATTCCTGCCGGAGCCCACGATCGGCTCGTAGGCCATCCGGCCGCGGCGGCGGATGAACTCACCAACGATCTCGGCTTCGAGTTCGTACTCCATCACTCCCGGCCGAAGGGCTCCAAGTAGCCGTCGCAGGCCCGCGTCGGTGATGTCGACGGCGCGGCGGACCAGCGCTACCTCCGCTGGAGACTTGACGGCACGGAGCCGGCGGAAGAGCGACGCCAGCCGCTCGTAACGGTGCAGCGGATAGCGGGCGACCAGCGCTCTGGCCGCCCGCAGGTCGCGGTCCTCGACCTCGTAGGCGGCACGCTCGTGCTCGTTGGCGTTGAGCCAGACCGAGCCGCTCTCGCAGAGCAGCGCGTGCAGGGCCGCGGGCAGTTCGGAGAGCCAGCGGACCCGTTTGATTCCCGAGATTTCCCGGGCCTGTTCCTTCGTGAGCTTCGCTCCCTCCCAGGTCGCCAGGTGGTCGTTGGGCTGACGGAGGAAGAGCATCTCGCGGGCCGCCGGGTCGCTGGCCTGCGGGCAGAGCACGAGCACACTCTCCTCCTGCTCGACGCCGGAGAGCCAGAAGAGGTCGCTGGCCGGATGGAGCCGCAGCGTGCCGTCGCCGCTGGTGGGCGGGATGTCGGCCGCATGCACCACCGCCACCGCGCCGGGAGGCAAGAGCGCGGTCAGCCGACGCCGGTGGGCGACGAAGAGTTCCGGGTCGATCGGTGCATGCCGCATGGGGAGTCCGTGCCGGGGCGCGGTGCCGAAAGCCCCGACATTCTCGCCGTTTGCCGCCGCGCCACAAGCCGGTCGGGCCTTCGCGGCACTCCGCCGGCCGAGGGCTGCCGCGGCTGATGAAACCGCGTATCATGTGCGTCCACAGGGGGCGTGGAGCTCCCCGCGTGCCCCCGCGAGCGAAGCGATGCCCGACACCAGCCATCCCCCCGCCCCGGCCGCGATGTCCAGGCTGGGCGTGATGATGTTCCTGGAGTTCTTCGTCTGGGGTGCCTGGGCGGTGCCGATGGGTAAGTACCTCGGCACCGTCTTTTCGGAAGGCCGCACCAAGGCCGCCGTCGACACGATCATCGGCCAGGCCTACGGCACCAGCGCCATTGCGGCGATCATCGCGCCCTTGTTCGTCGGGCTCGTGGCGGACCGTTTTCTGCCCGGGCAGATCGTGCTCGGCGTGCTCCACCTGGCCGGCGCGGGCCTGCTGTTCGGGGTGGCCCGGGCCACCGACCCGGTCTCCTTCTACTGGCTGCTGCTGGCCGCCGGTCTCTGCTACATGCCGACGTTGGCGCTCGTGAACTCGGTCAGCTTCGACCAACTCTCCGAGCCGCGGAAGCAGTTTCCGCTCGTGCGGGTCTGGGGGACGATCGGCTGGATCGCCGCCGGCATCACCGTCGGCTCGCTCCTGCCGCGGCTGCTGACCGCGGGCCTGCCGGCGGGCGTTGCCCCGCTCGTGCTCGGCGATGCCGGCGGCCATGATGCCGGTAAGACGAATCTCCCTTTCCTGCTAGCGGCGGCCACCTCGGCGCTGCTTGGGCTCTACTGCTTCTCGCTTCCCAACAGTCCGCCCAAGGGCCGTGGGGAGCATGTGAGCGTCGCTCGTCTGCTGGGGCTCGACGCCATCGGCCTGCTGTCGTCCCGGGCCTTCGCCACCTTCGCCCTGGCCAGCTTCCTGATCTGCATCCCGCTGGCCGTCTACTACTCGAAGGCCAACGAGTACATCAGCGGCATGAAGATCCAGGAGATGCTGGGACTGGGCAGCGAGACGGTGATGACCTTCGGGCAGATGAGCGAGATCGGGTTCATGCTCCTGATGCCGCTCTTTCTATCCCGCTATGGCGTCAAGACGATGCTGTTGGGCGGGATGCTCGCCTGGGTGGCCCGCTACGTGCTCTTCGCCTACGGCGGCCAGACGGCGTGGATGCTGGTGGCGGCCGTCGTGCTGCACGGCATCTGCTACGACTTCTTCTTCGTCACCGGCCAGCTCTACACCGACCACGTCGCCCCCAAGAGCCTGCGGGCTAGCGCTCAGGGGCTGATCGCGCTGTTGACCTACGGGGCCGGGATGTACGTGGGCAACCTCGTCTTCCCGGCGGTGGCCGGCCTGCTGGCGGGTGCCGGCGACGCCTACCCGTGGCAGCCGTTCTGGCTGGCCTTCGCGATCGCGGCGGCCGTCGTGACGGCGGGCTTCGCCGCGGCCTTCCGCGACCCCGTCAAGCTCGGCAGCCACGAGATCGCCTGACCCTCGCGGACTCCGCCCGATGTCGGCGATCGCTCCCGTCCTGATTGCCGGTCGTTGGCGGCCCGCGGCCGCCGCCGCCACCTTCCGGGCCTTCGATCCGACCGCGGGGCGTGCCTGCGCGGAGGAGTGGCCGGTCAGCCGCTGGGCCGACGTCGACGAGGCGCTCGCCGCGGCCGTGGCGTCCGCCGCGGAACTGGCGACGCTGCCCGCAGCGCAACTGGGCGAGTTTCTCGACCGCTTCGCCGCGCGGCTCAAGGCCAGAGGGGAGGCGCTCGTCGCGGCGGCCCATGCCGAGACGGGCCTGGCCGTGAAGCCGCGGCTTGCCGACGTAGAACTGCCCCGCACACTCGACCAGTTGCGGCAGGCGGCCGCGAGCGCCCGCGAACAGACCTGGCGGATGGCGATGCTCGACACCGCCAAGAACATCCGTGCCGCCTGCTTCGGGATCGGCCCGGTCGTCGTCTTTCCGCCCGCCAACTTCCCGCTGGCCTACGGCTGCGTGACTGGCGGCGACATGGCCGCGGCGATCGCCGCCGGCAACCCCGTGATCGCCAAGGCCCACCCCGGCCACCCGAGCATCTCCAGACTCGCCGCCGAGGAGGCCCTCGAGGCCGTCCGCGAGACCGGCTTGCCCCCGGCCACCGTGCAGCTCATCCACGGCCTCGAGGATGCCGACGGCGAGCGGCTCGTGGCCGACCCGCGAGTGGGCGCGACGGGCTTTACGGGCAGCGAAGCGGCCGGCAGAAAGCTTTTCGCAGCCGCGACAGCCGCCGGGAACGTGATCTGGGTCGAGATGGGCAGCATCAATCCGGTCGTGCTGCTCCCGGCCGCGCTTGCCGAGCGGGGTGGTGAGATCGCCGGCGAGCTTGCCCTGAGCGTGACCGGCTCGGCCGGGCAGTTCTGCACCAAGCCCGGCCTCGTGTTCTTCGTGGGCGATGCGGCTGGCGCCGAGTTCGTCCTGGCCGTGACGAAGACGTTCGCCTCGATCGGGCCGCAGGTGCTGCTGAGCGAGGCTGGCTGCCGGCGGCTCGGGGTCGGCATCGAGGGGCTGGTGCGGGCCGGCGCCACCCTGCTCGCTGGCCAGGCCGCCGCGGCAGGGCCCGCGCGTCACGTGCCGACGCTCCTCGAGGTGGCCGGCAGCGACCTCGTCGCCCGGCCCGAATCGTTCGTGGTCGAGGCGTTCGGCAACGCCACGCTGCTCGTGCGCTGCGGTTCGCTCGCAGAGCTCACCCAGGCGGTCCGCTGTGCCCACGGCTCGCTCAGCGCGAGCCTTTACTGCGGCCAGGACGGTCGCGACGAGGCGGCCTTCGCCGCGATCGCCCCCCTGCTCGTGGCCCGCGCCGGCCGCGTGATCGAGAACCGAATGCCGACGGGCCTGGCCGTCACGCCACCGATGCAGCACGGCGGCCCCTGGCCTTCGGCCGCGCCCCCTTTCTTCTCGGCGGTGGGCCTGCCCTGGTCGATCCTGCGGTTCGCCCGCCGGATTTGCTTCGACGGCTGGACGGAGCGCCGGCTGCCAGAGATCGTGCGGGACGCGGCGCCGGCGGGGAATCCGTGGCGGTACGTGGATTGCTGTTGGGTTCGGCGCTGAGTGTTCAGCGGCCAGCATGGTCCGCGTCGGGTGGCCCGCACCAGCTCGCCGGCCCTGCGGCGGAGCTACTGGGAAAACGCCCGCGCGAGGCGGTGGAGAATCTCCACGAGGCGGTCGGTCGGGCAGGCGGTGTTGAGACGGATGAAGCCTGGAAACCCGAAATCCTTGCCGTCGGAGGTGCCGATGCCCGCCGCCTCGCAGGCGGCCTGCGGATCGGCGCGGCCCGCCTGGCGGCAGTCGATCCAGACGAGATACGTCGCCTCGGGCGTGGCACACGTGAGGCCGGGCAGGGCGGCGACCGTCTCGAGCACGAGTTCGCGGTGGCGGCGCAGCACCGCGACTAGCCGCCGCCGCCAGTGGTCGCCGTGCCGCCAGGCCGCCTCGGCCGCTGCGTAGCCGAGCGGATTGATCATCGGCACGAGGCCGCCGCCGGTGGGCCGCCACTTCTTGAGTAGGCTCACCTCACGAGTGACCGCGGCGGCGCAGCCGAGCCCTGCCAGGTTCCAGGTCTTCGAAGGGGCCACCAGCGTGATCGCATTGTGGGCCTTGTCGTGATCGAGGCTGGCAAACGGGACGTGCCGCGGGCCACCATGCTCCTCGTCGAGGAGCAGGTCCGACCAGATCTCGTCGCTGATCACGGTCAGGCCGTGGCGGGCGGCGAACTCGGCGATCCGTAGCAGGTCCGGCTCGCGGAACACCGTGCCGGTGGGGTTGTGGGGATGGCAGAGCCAGAAGAGTTTCGTCCTGGGTGTGACGGAGGCCTCGAGCCGGTCCCAGTCGATCGTCCACCGGTTCGCTGCCTGCGAGAGCGGCACGCGGATGCACTCGCGGCCAGCCAAGGGGGGCAGCGAGAGGAACGGCGGATAGACCGGCGTGAAGGTGATGATCCCGTCGCCGGCCCCGGCCAGGAGTCGCGCGGTGATTGCCAGGCCGTTGACGACGCCCGGCACGCTCGTCACCCAGTCGGGCTCGATCGTCCAGCCGTGCCGGCGTTCGAGGTGCTCCGCGAGCGCCGGTGCGAATCCAGGTGGCATGTCGGTGTAGCCGAAGACGCCGTGGGCGACGCGGTCGCGGATCGCATCGAGCACCACCTCGGGCGCCGCGAAATCCATGTCGGCCACCCACGTCGGGATCACGTCGTGGCCGGCCCAGCGGTCCCACTTCTCGCTCCCGGTGCCCCGGCGGTCGGGTGCTGTGGCGAACAGTGGATCGACCTGGGAGCCCGGCATCGCGACACCTGTGACGGAGGAACGCAGGCACCGATTGTGCCGTGCGCGGCCGACCGCGGCCACCGGGCGCTGGTTCGCCCTGTCGAATCAGGCGCGGGCCCGTTGGATTTCAGTGAGGGCGATGGCGGGATCGAGCCGGTGCCGGGTGGCGCGACACAGGTCCCGCCGGCATGCGGGCGGTCGCCGCTTCAGAAACGGTAGATCGCCGCGGCGCCGCTCCGGGAAGGCATGGCCGATCGGGCGATGGACACCACCTTGCCGCCGTGCCGCAGGACCTCCTCGGCGATCGCCCCGAGCACGTCCTCGGTGCAGCACGCCGGCAGGCGGCGATCCTGCGGGCGCGGGCTGCCGCGAACACCGGGGCGATGGTCGCGGCGAGTTCGGTGGGGCAGAACAGGTGCGGATCGAGGAGCGCCTGATCCTCGAGCAAGAGCGGATTTCGGGAGAGCCGCCGGAAGACCGCCACCAGGCGGCCGTTCGCCGCGACCAGCAGCGGCAGGCCCGTCGGTCGCGACACCTGGTCGTGCACCAGGGTGTCGACGTGCCGCAGGAAGACCTCGGTGTCGTCGTTGACGTCGGCCTGCCTCGAGCCGGTGCCACCGTGGATGACACGGATGTCGGCCCGGCTCCGCGGTCCCTTCTACCGAGAGACGCGGTGCGATTCGTGCGTCTCTTTGTCCACCACGTCGCCCCGCGTTGCGGGCAGGCCGGCCGCGCCGGTGACACGACCCGGTGGCAGCGGGTCGAGCGGACCCACGGTGACGTCGTAGGCGGCGGGGCCACCGGCGACGTCGTGTCATGCCGTGGCCTGGTAGACGGACGCCTCGCGGCTGGTGAGGGCCAGCTCCGCGAACCGCTCGAGCGATGAGACGAGACGCACCCACGGCAGCACGTGAAACCGCTCAGCCGCCGGACGGGCCGCGAAAGCAGATAAGCCCACGCCCTGCCGTCGGCCACTCGCACGGCCAATCCCTCGCGGGCGTGCTCCCAGAAGTGACGGTCGCCGTCGAGGACACGGAAGGGATGCAGCAATCGCTCCACCTCGTCGCGGGCGGTTCGACGAGAGGCCGGAGGCTTTCCGGGGAGAGCGATTCGAAGTCGATCGCGGCGGCACAGCGGGCGTTCACGCGGAGGGTCTCCCGTGGGCGGGGGCGGCATCCGCTGCGCAGTTCCCGCGGCCCGGATGCCGAGGTGGTCCGTGTCCCATGGTCATCGCTCTCATCGCCCCCCGGCAAGGGAACGCCCTGCCGGCTGGAAGAAAGGGTCGCCGCCGCGCAGGGACACTGCCGGCCCGCGGCGTACGATGGTGACGACGACGGGCCTTGGCAGCCCCGGCGCCGACCGCCGCAGGATCTCCCGATGGCCGACGACGTGATCGCGATCGTGCTGGCCGGCGGCCGCTCGCGGCGGATGGGCACGCTGGTGGGGCCGGCAGGCAAGGCGGCTCTCATGGTGGACGGCGAGAGCATGCTCGCACGGGTCTGTCGCGCGGTCGCGGTCGCGGCCGACCGTGTGATCGTCGTGGCGGCCACGGGACAGCCCCTGCCCCCGCTGCCTCCCGGCATCGAGACCATCCGCGACACGAGGCCGGCGGCCGGACCGTTGGCCGCGATCCACGACGCGCTGCTCTACGCCGGTCACGGACCGCGGCTCGCCGCGGTCGTCGCCTGCGACGTGCCGTGGCTGCGGCCGGAGGTCGTGCTAGCGCTGGTGGCGGCGGTCCGCCAGCCGGGCGTGCGGTGGGCGGTGCCCGACGTCGGCGGCCATCCGCAGGTACTCGTCTCGGCTCTGAAGACCGACCTGGCCGTCGAGATCGGTGCGGCGTTGGCCGCCGGCCGCGTGAGGCCGCGGGACCTCATCGACCGCCTGCGCCTCGACACACCGGCGGCCGTCCGCCTGCTCGCGGAGGGGGAACTCTCGGCCGTCGATCCGACCCTGGCGTCGTTCGCCGACGTCGACACGCCGGCGCAACTCCCAGCCGCGGCCGGCGATCGTTGAGCGAATCAGTCTTCTTGGGATGGAGTCGGCGCTCCTATACTCGTCGCTCATGGCGAGGCGAACATCGCGATCGGGGCTGAGACGGCGACCGCGACTGGGCGTCTTTTCACTCGCGGCTCTGGCGATCCTCGGCGCCGCCGCGTGGATGGCGCCGGCGGTGCTCGTGCAGACGAGCCTGCGCGACCGGCCACTGGAGGCGGCCTTCGCCGGCATCGACGGGCGGGTGACGAGCCGCGCGGCCCGCTGGACGTGGCTCTCGGGTATCGAATACCACGACGTCGTCCTCGCCGACGGCCAGGGGCGGCCGGCGGTGATTGTGCCGAGCGTCGTGATCGAGCGGGGGCTGTTGTCGCTCGCGGCCGACCCGCGAAACCTCGGCACCGTGCGGCTCTCCGGCGCCGAGGCGGTGATCGCGGTCCGACCGGGTGGCAGCTCGCTCGAGGACATCCTCGCCCCCTGGCGGAACGTGGCCGGCACGGCCGCCGGCTTGACGGCCGACCTCGAACTCGTGGGCGGCACGATCGAACTGGTGGACGTGCCGCGCGGCGATGCCTGGCGGCTGTGCGATCTGATGGCCGCCGGCACGCTCGCGGCCGACGGGTCGCTCGCTGGCTGGACGCTGGCCGGCCGCGTGCGGCACGCGGGCCGGCCAGCCGACGGCTTCGCTGGCGATCTTCCCACGGCACCGTCGGTCGTGCCGGAGACGGCCGTCCCTCGCCTCGACCGCACGACGATTCCGGCGGCGGCCGCGGCGGCACTCGCCCGCGACGGCGGCTGGTCGATCTCGGCGCCCGCCGCCGATGCCGGTGGCGGGAGGACCATCGCCGTCGCGACGCACCACCTGCCGCTGGGAATCTCGAGCGTGGCGGCCACCCGGTTCCAGCGGGGCGTTCTGGTCGACGGCCTAGTCGATCTCCGCCTCGACGTCGCGACCTCCCCCGCGACGAGCACGGTGCGGGGCAGGGCCGTGTTCGAGACGTTCGCCGTCTGCGCCGCCGACACGCTCGCGGAACTGTTCGCGGTGGACCGGTGCGAGGTGCCGCTCGACGTGGTGATCGCCGACGGCACGCTCGCGGTACGGCAGCTGCGGGCGACCTCCCCGGTGTTCGAGGCAGAGGCCTCGGGCCGGCTGCCGCTAACGATCGACGACCCCTGGCGCTGGCTCCAGGACGCCGTGGCCCGCGACGCTGCGCTGGCCGCGCGGATTGATCTGGCGGCGGCGGCCGCGGCGCTGCCCGGTGGCCTGGTCGTCAGGCCCGACGTGCGGGTGACCGGCGGCACGCTCGACCTGGCCGCCGTGGCCCGGGCCGACGGTGCCGATCGGGTGATCGAAGTGAAACTCGACGCCCACAACCTGGCGGCGGTGCGGTCTGTCGCGGACGCGGCCGGTCCGCCCGGCGGCGATCGTCAACTTTGCTGGAGCGAGCCTTTGACGGTGTGGCTGCGTGGTCGCCGCGGTCCGGAACGGGGGGCCGGCCTGCGGATCGAGGAGGGACGGCTGGTGTCACCCTCGGCCGAGGTCTCCGCGACCGGCACGCCGGGGGCCCTGCGGGTGGAATGGACGGCCGACCTCGGCGGGCTCGTCGGCGAGGTCTCGGAGGTGCTCGATCTCGGCGGGCTGCGGCTGGCAGGCCGGGCTCGGGGCCGGCTCGACACGGAGCGGGTTGGGAATGGCGTTCGCAGCGTGACCGTGGCGTCGAGTGTCGCAGACCTCGAGCTCGCACTTCCCGGCCGTCCCGCGTGGCGCGACGGCTCAGTCACGCTCGACGGCCAGGTGGTCGGCTCGTTCGACGGGCCGGTGGCCGCCATCGAACGGGCACGGATCATGGCGAGCGCCGCGGGTGACGCGATCGAGGCGTCCCTGTCGGGCGGCGTGCTGGTGGACACCGCAGCGGTCCTGACGCCGGGTCGCCAGCGCCAGCCGACCTGGCGTCCGGCCGCCGCGGGCGGCGAGGTGGCGGCGGACTGTTCACTCACCGGAGACCTCGGCCGCTGGCATGCCCGCTGGGCGGCGGTCGTGCCGACGCCGGACGGCCTGGAGGTGGGCGGTAGCATCACCGCCGCCGCCGCGGTCGCGCCCGAGCCGGCGGCGGGCAGCGATGCCTGGCGGATCACGAAGGCCGGCGGCGAGATCGAGCGGTTCGCACTACGCTTCGCGAATCGCCACGTGGCCGAGCCGCGGGTCGTCGCCACGGCCGCCGGCGTCATCCACCCCGCGACGGGCCGTGTCGACGTCTCATCGGCCGAGGTGCTCTCCAGTTCGCTGTCGGTCCGCAGCGGCGGGGCCACGTGGCTGGCAGGGTTCGATCCGGTCGCCACCGACGGTCCGCTGGCTGGGCTGCTCGGCGGCTTTCGGGGTCGGATCCAATGGCAGGCCGACCTCGCGCGGCTCGAGGAGTGGATGTTGCCGGCGGCTGCGGCCGCGGCCTGGCCGATCACCGGCCGCGCGTGGGGCACGCTCGACGTGGCCGAGACGCAGCTCGGCCTCAACCTCGTGGCCGAAGCGACCGGCAGCCAAGTGGTGGTTGCCGAGCGGGCAGGGGGCAAGGGGGAGGCCCGGCCGATCTGGAGCGAACCGCAGGCGACGGTGGGCGTGGAACTGACGCGACCGTTCGTCCGCACGGCGCAGGGACCGCCGGCGGTCGCCGACAGGCTCGTGATCGACCGCGTGGCGATCGAGTCATCGACGGTGGCCGTGGCCGCTCGCGGGGCGGTCGAGGAGTGGTCCGGCCGCCGCCGCGGCGAGTTGACCGGCGCGCTTTCCTACGATTGGTCCCAGCTCTCCCGACTGGCCATGCCCTGGACGGGCGGCCGGATTCGCCTCACCGGCGCGGTCAATCGCCCGTTCGCGGTCCGTGGGTCCCTGTCCGGCGGCACGGTCCCGCGGGCCGCCCCGGCCTCCACCGCGACGGCGCTGCCGCTGCCGGAAGCCTGGCTGGCGGCCACGCGGGGGGGCGACGCCGCCGGCCCGCCCGAGGGGATCGTGGTGCCGGTCAGGCCTGCGGCCTCGTCGCGGCGGTTGGTCGACTGGCTCGAAAGCCTGTCGCTCGAGACCTCGGCCGCCTGGGCGACCGCCGACCTCGAGGGTCTGCCACTGGCGGCGGGTGAGCTGCCGATCCGGCTCGTCGAGGGGCAGCTCGCGGTCGGTCCCCTCGACGTGTCGGCGTCGGGCGGCCGACTCCGCGGCAATCCGTGGTGGAAGCTCGACCCCTTTCCCGGCGAGGTGGTCGTGCCGCCGGGCCGCGTCGTCGAGCGCGTGCGCGTGGCGGGAGACGTCTCGAACCGACTGGTGGGTTGGATCTCGCCGCTGCTGGGTAAGGCCACCGACACGTCCGCTTTGGTCACCGTCGACGTGGCGGGGGCACGGCTACCACTGCGGGACCCCTTCGCCGGCGAGGCCGCCACGCAGGTGTCGTTCGAGGAGTTCGAGGTCAGGCCCAGCGGCCCAATGCAGCCCCTGGTGAACCTGCTCGGCAGGCTCCAGGCAGCGGTCGACCCGCGGTTCTCCCTCTCCGACAAACCAGTCCTGCTGCGAGTCCGCAACGAGCCGATCCGGCTGCGGCTGGCGGAGCGGCGAATCTGGCACGATGGCCTCGTGATGGATTCGGGTCAGTTCACGGTCACATCGCGCGGCAGTGTCGGTGCGGACGGCGGGATCACGATGCTCGCGGAGGTGGCCTTTCGCGGTGACCTCGCCGGCCAGACACCGGTGGTGGCCACGCTCGTGCGGACACCAATCGCGATTCCGCTCAAGGGCACGCTCGCCCGTCCGCAGTTCGACGCCACGGCGATCGACGTGACGCTCAAGCGGATACTCGAGAACACGGCCCGCGCTGTGGTCGACGAGGGGCTCGGCCGCGGTCTGGAGGCGATCTTCGGTCGGCCGCCGGCTGCGGGGCAGCCGGTGCCGCTCACGCTTCCACGGTAGGCTGGGCTCGCCACGCGCGGAGGCGGCGGTCGAGTGCGGTCACGAGTCGCTCGAGCTCACGACGGTAGGCGAAGTGCTCGACCTCCAGCGTGTGCCGCGGCGAGTCGACGTATCGGATCGGTGATCGTCGGCCGGGCCGCCGACGGCGGGCGTAGAGCCAGGCCGCGGCCCTCGGCGCCCACCTCGTGGCTGACGCCATGCCCGCCACGAGCCGGGCCTGCACGCCCGTGATGCCCCATTGGCCGCTGTCTGGCTGGATGAGCCCGACCACAGCGACGTCGTCCCGGTCGGGATGCAGCAGGTTCATGAACAGCCGGGGCGTGCCGTCGGCGGTCGTGGCGCCAAGCAGCCGGCAGTCGATGAAGGGAAGCGTCGTGTGGTAGCCGGTCGCACAGATGACGACGTCGAAATCCTGCCGCCCGCCGTCACGAAACAGGACGCTTGCACCGGCGAAGGCGGCCACGTCACCGGCGGGCCGGATCGCGTTGGCGTCGATCCGCCCGAGCAGGTCGGCGTTGACGACCGGGTGGGTCTCGAAGAGCCGGTGATCGGGCCTCAGCAGGCCGTGGCTCCAGGGCAGGCCGATCGTGCCGGCGATGCCGCGGAGGGCGACCAATCGCCGCAGCCAGAGGGGCGCGTGCATCTTCAGCAGCCGCTCCCCGCGGAGGTCGGCCGGGCGGCCGACGATGAACCGCGGCACGACGAAGTAGCCCCGGCGCGTGGAGTGCGCCGTCAGGGCCGCGTGTCGTGAGCACTCCACCGCGAGATCGCAGCCGGAGTTGCCGCCGCCGATCACGAGCACCCGCCGGCCTGCGATCGCCAAGGGCTCAGTCGGGCTCTTGTAGTCGGCGGCATGGAGGAGATCACCCGTGAAGGCACCGGGGATCTCCGGCCAGCGTGGCACGTGGTTGTGCCCGCTGGCAATCACCACGCCGGCGTAGGATCGGGGCGGCCGGCCGGTGGCATGCACGATCCAGCCGGCGCCGGGCGGCCCGGCCGGCTCGATCCGCTCGACCGCGACACCCGTCGCGACGTGCTCCGCCAGGCCGAACTCAGCGGCGTAGGCCTGCAGGTAGGCGAGGCACTGGCGGTGATCGGGATAGGCCGGCCAGTCGGCGGGCATGCGGAAGTCGCCGTACTCGGTGAGCCGCCGGGAGCTGATCAAGCGCGTCGACGCAAAGACGCGGCTAGTGCCGGAGCCGAACCGCCAGTTGCCGCCGATGCCCGTCTCGCGTTCCAGGCACTCGGCGGCGACACCGGCGGCATGGAGATGCTTGAGCGCCGTCAGGCCCGACGGCCCGGCGCCGATCACGCACCATGGCAGGTCAGCCGGCGAGTGCATCGGCGAGCCCTGCCAGGTCGGCCTCGGAGTGCAGCCAGGAGAGGCTCACGCGGGCGAGACTCCCGCCGGCCGGCACGCTTGGTGGACGGATGGCCGGCACGAAATAGCCCCGCGCCGCCAGCCGGCCGGCGAGGGCCACCGCCGCGGTCGCCGTGCCTGTCACGACGGGCACGATCTGCGCCGCCGCATCGCCGGTAGCCACGTTTCTCGCGGCCAGGTCGGTGCGGAACTCGGCCGCGCGGGCGAGCAGGTGCCGCCGCCGCTCCGGCTCCGCGGCCACCAGGGCGATCGCGCGAGTGGCCGCGGCCGCGACGGCGGGCGGATGGGCCGTCGAGAAGATCCAGGCTCGCGCCCTGTGCCGGAGCCATTCGACGAGCCGCCCGTGGCCGGCCACGAAGCCGCCGGCGGCCCCGAGCGCCTTGGAGAGCGTACCCACGCGGACGTGGACGCCCCCCTCGCAGCCGGCCTGCTCGACGAGGCCGCTGCCGCGAGCGCCGAACACGCCCGTGGCGTGGGCCTCGTCCACCATCAGGATCGCGGCATGGCGCCGGGCAAGCTCGCAGAGGTCGGCGAGCGGAGCGACGGTGCCGTCCATTGAGAACAACGTGTCGGTAACGACGAGCCGGCGGCGGGCGGCGGCGGCCGCGTCGAGCAGGTGGTCGAGGGCGGTGAGGTCGCGGTGCGGGTAGACCACGACCCGTGCCCGCGACAGCCGGCAGCCGTCGATCAGGCTCGCGTGGTTCCGCTCGTCGGAGAAGATCACGTCGTCGGCGCCGGCCAGTGCCGCGATCGTGGCGGTGTTGGCGGCGAAGCCGCTGGGAAACACCAGGGCCGCCTCGACGGCGAGCAGGTCGGCGACGGCCCGCTCGAGCGCTTCGTGGGCCTGCGAGTGGCCGCTGACCAGCGGGCTGGCGCCCGCGCCGAAGCCCTCGGCGCAGGCAGCCTTGGAGGCGGCCTTCGTGAGCCGCACGTCGCCGGCGTAGCCGAGGTAGTCGTTCGATCCGAAGTTGACCATTTCGATCCCGTCAAGCGACACCCGGGCCGACTGCTTGCCGGTCCGCACCCGTCGTGGCCGCACGAGGTCGTCCGCCGCCAACCTCGCCAGGTCGCCGTCGATCCAGGCGAGCGGTTCGGGCAGCGTCGTGGCGGCGGCGGACGGCGGCGGGGGATTTTCGATCCGGCAGGGCATTCCTCCATTATGCCGCTGACACGGGGTGGCCGCCGTCAGTTGCCGCGGGATTTTTTGGCGGGCCTCGAGGTCGGTGCCACGCCCGCCGCCGGCCGCGCGTGGGCCAGCGTGTGGATGGTGCGGAACTCGGTGGCCGTGACGGGCGTCACCGACAGCCGACTGCCCCGGCGGAGCAATTCCATGCCCGCCAGGGATTTCTGCCCGCGGAGTTCGTCGAGGGCCAGCGGTCGCGGGAAGACTTCCATGAGCTGCACGTCGACCATCGACCAGACCGGATTGGCCGGGGAAGCCTTGGGGTCGTGGCCGGGGCTGCCGGGGTCCCAGGCGCTGACGTCCGGAAAGGCCTCGCGGACGACCGTCACGATCCCCACTGCGGCCGGCGGGTCGGCGTTGGAGTGGTAGAAGATCGCCAGGTCGCCGCACCGCATGGCCCGCAGGAAGTTGCGGGCTTGGTAGTTCCGAACGCCGTCCCACGACGTGGTCCGCTTGGGGGCCCGGGCGAGGTCACTGATCGAGAAGGTCTCGGGTTCGCTCTTGATGAGCCAGTGTCTCACGCGTCGGACCCCTCGGGCGGCAGCATAGTCGCGCAGGTCCGGGCCGCACAGCCCGCGACGCGGAACGACCACAGGTGCCGCAGGTTCTCCGTGGCGGTTCTCACCAGGGACGTCGCACCCGTCAGCCGGTCGTCTTCCGCGACGAGCAACAGCCCGGCCTCGCGTCCGTCACCTTCCAAGGAGAGGTCAAGCCGAGAACCTGCTGGGAGAGCTCCGAATCGAACCTCCGGCTTGCCTCCAGAGGGCTGCCTCCTGAGAAAGTCGTGGGCTACCGCAGATGGCAGTCTCCCCGGCGGCGCTGCCCACACAAATCCCCGCTGGACCAGAAAACGAGCCGGCCGGGAGTAGAGGCCTGCTCCCGGCCGGTGTGGTGGCTCATGCCGCGCAGCGTCGCTCAGGCGGCGGCCGGCTTCTTGAGGAAGCTGACGATCAGGGGCAGGACGGCGCCCACGATGATGGCCGACAGCCCGCCCGTGACGGTGAGGCTCTCGCTGCCGCCGACGAGCCGACCGATCGCCGGCACGAGCATCGGCAGGAGCTTGCCGCCGACGCCGCCGCCGACCAGGCCGAGCACGGTGTTGAGTATCGGGCCGAGGCTCTTGTTCTTGAGCAGGGCGCCGACGATGTTGCCACCAACGCTGCCGGCGATGAGGCTTACGATCCAGCTGATGATCTGGGGATCCATTGGACTTGGCTTCCGTCGCAAAGGGTTCAGGTGTGACCGGGCCATCCTGCGACCGCGGTTCTCCAGATGAGTCGCCGCCGGAGCCCCTGGCGTCACGAAGATGCCCGGAATCCGTGTTCGTGGGGAGATACCGGTCGGGTCGTGACGGCTGAAGAGGTCGGGGGGACGGATCCCGTGCGGGTCGGCCCGAAAAAGCCGCGAGCGGGCCGGATGGGACTCCCCACCCGGCCCGCCGCGTTCACAACACAGGGGTCGATTGGTCGCCCGTGGGCGACGGCCTGCTCAGCAGCCCTTACGGCAGTGGAGGAGACCGCGCTTGCCGCGACCGTTGCCGCCGTTGCCGCAAGCGCCGGCGTCACCGGCCGGGACCTGCTCCTCGACGCACTTCTTCACCTTGACGCACACCTTCTTGGTGACCGTCTTCGGCACGCGGACCACGTACGACTCTGTCTTCTGCTCCTCGACGACGTCGCTGCAGCAGACGGAATAGGTCTGGGTCTTCTGGCACGGGACCATCACCGTGTGGCAGCACTCGCGGGTGCGGGTTTCGGCGATGCACTTGTTGACCGTGATCTCGCGGGTGCGAGTCTCACAGCGGCACTTGTGGATGCACACCTTCTTGGTGCGGGTCTCGGGCACCATCTTCGTGACGCAGTAGGTCCGCGTCCGCTCCTCGCAGCGATAGAGCTTGACGCAGTAGGTGCGGGTCCGTTCCTCGCAGCGGTTCTTCCGCACGCACACGGTGCGGGTCCGCTCCTCGCAACGAAACTTCTTCACGCAGTAGGTGAAGGGCACCTGCTCGCACTCCGTCTTCCACGTGGTGACCTCGACTTCCTTGGTCTCGCAGGTGGGGACCCACTTGCGGCAGCAGACCACCTTCGGGCAGCAGGGGTTGCCTGCGGCGTCGTACTTGCCGTTGGCCGAGATCTCCTTGGCCTCCGTGACCCAGTGACCACCCCGACAGGTGACGGTCTTGGTGCCCTTCACGGGAACCCGCTTCGCCACCGTCCGCGTGCCGGTCATCTCCTCGGTGTAGGGAACCCGCACCGTGTAGGTCTGCTGGACCTCCTCGGTGAAGGGCACGTTCACCTTGCAGGTGGCGGTCCGCTCCTCGGTGTACGGCACCATCACCTTGTAGGTGGCCGTCTTCTCCTCCTTGATCGGCACCCGCACCGTGTAGGTCTGTTCGACCTCCTCGGTGAAGGGCACCTTGACGCTGTACTCGACCGTCTTGGTCTCGGGGACGTTGACGTTGACGGTGTACTCGACCGTCTTCGTCCGCTTCTCCGGAACCATCACGGTGGAGGTGCGGGTCTTCTCCTCGATCCGGGGCACCCGCTTCTTGACCGTCAGGGTCCGCTCGCGGACCTCGGTCGCCCATTCGGTGCACTCGACCTCGCGGATCTCGGGCACCATCTTCCAGACCTTCACCGTCCGCATGCACGGACCGGCGGCTCCGCCCTCGAGTTCGGCGGTCAGCACGGAGTCGGCGGCCGGCGCGGCCGCCGCATCCTCACCGCGGACGAGCGTGCCGCCGACGCAGACGCCGGCAGCCGCCACCCACGGCAGAAACTTGGACGAGAAAAACTTCTTCACGGAAACCTCCAGAGGGGAAAAAAAAGCCAACGTTTCGCGAAACCGGCGCCGGTTACCGGACCACGGCCGCGTCGAAGCGACGAGCCACTACACCGGGAAACGGCAGGAGCTGGCCGGCATCCCGTCGTTGGCCGGGTCGGCCCACGGGGCCGCATACACCGCCATCGGAAGGGCTTGCGCTGCCGGCAAACTCTGCCCAGAAGATCGATCTTCGCGGACCCCAAAACTCAGTGGTCGCGAAAATCATCCGATGATTCCGGTCGTGCCGGTGGTGTGGCCTGGCCGTCGAGCCGGCCGTCGCCCGGATGGCAGCCGCCGGCCATCGGCCCCCCTTCGCAGCAGGTCTCGAGGATCGTGCCGCAGTGGCGACAGACGATCTTGGCACGAATCTCACGGGTCTCACCGCCGCAGACGGGGCAGATCGGGTCGCTCATGGGCGGTTCACTCCGGAACGCGGACCCGATTACGGGTCACGGGCGTACCGTCGTGCTCACGGGCCACTTCGTAGATCCGCAGGTTGTCGAGCCAGCGGTTGAACTGCTCGTTGGAGAACAACTTGGGCACCGAGTCGCCCGACGCGAGGTGGCCGAAGAACAGCTCTGCCCGGCCGTGCGGCCGTCCCCCCACCCGGCTGGTCGCCTGCACCACCGAGCCGTCCTCGGAGAGCTCCACCAGTTCGACCTCGTACCTAAGCACGTCCCCGGGCATGGCATCGAAGTGGAACTCGCACACGCCGACCTTCGCCAGCACCACCTGACGGCGGTAGTCGATGGCGTCGGCGACCAGGATGCCGGCGGTCTGGGCCAGGCCCTCGAGCACCAGCGTGTTGGGCACGATCGCCCAGCCGGGGACGTGGTCGTGCAGGTGCTCCTCGGCCAGCGTCACCGCCTTGATCGCCGTCGCCCGCCGGCACCGCACGAACTCCTCGAAGCGATCGAGCAAAAACCAACGCATCTGGGCCTCCGCGGCCGCCGAGACCACCGCGAGTGGCGGCTATCCGACGAGGATCACGAGCAGTTCCTTGGGTCCGTGTGCACCTAGCACGAGAATTCGTTCGATGTCGCCGGTGCGACTCGGCCCCGTGATGAAGGAGAGCATGCTGGGCAACCGGCCGGCGTGCCGCGATCGGATCTGGTCGAAGGCGTCGGCCAGCGTGGGCACGACCTGGTCGGGGGTGGCGACCACCACGTGCGCGTGCGGCAGGATCGACAATGCGCGGCCACCCCGGGCCGACGAAACCAGGATCGAGCCGGTCTGGGCGACGAGGCATTCGCAGGCGGTGATGCCCGCATCGCACGCCTCGATGGCATCCTTGTCGAAGGCCGCATGCGGGTCGTCGACCCGCACGGTCGCCAGGCCCAGTCCAGTGAGCGCGGCACTCACCAGGGGGTCCCCGTGATGGGCGACCGTCCGCCAGCCCCGCTGCCGGGCCTCTCGGGCGAGCGTCTCGGCCGCGGCAGCCTCGTCGGGCACCCGCAGGAACACGGCCCGCAGCCGGGCGAGATTGTCGGACAGGATGGCCAGGCTCTCCGCGGGCGAGTCGCCGCCGTCGGGCAGCCAGGGCCGGCCCGCCTCCCCCGCCAGGATCGGCAGGGCCGGGTGGCCCGTCCCGGTGCCGCTGCCGGTGGTCATGGTGTCGGTGGCGCGATGACCTACGTGCGGCGGTCTGCCCGGCACCGTGAGCGCCTCGCGAATCCGCGCCAGGATGACGTCGCGGGCCGCGTCCTCGGCGGGCGTGCGGCCGCTCATCGCCGACGCCTCCGCCAGGCGGCACGAAAACTCTCCCGCGGCGCCGCCGGGAGATCCCGGGTCGCCAGCCACGCGGCCAGGGGCGGCGGCCGCAGCGCCCTCGCCAGCGGCAGTGCCCTGCGAAACAGCCAGCCGCCGGCCGCGAACAGCCACGGCCGCGCGGCCACGAAGGCGAACAGCCGGTGGCCGAGCCGCTCGAGCTGCGACGGGGCCGCGCGGGTGGCGTTGCGGCGATTGTGGAGGAGGTGGTGGTGGATGTCGATCCGCACCGGGCAGGCGTCGGTGCAGGCACCGCACAGCGAACTCGCCCCGGAGAGGTGGTTCCAATCCGCCAGGCCACGAAGGTGCGGTGTGATCACGCTGCCGATCGGACCCTGGTAGGTGGTGCCATAGGTGAAGCCCCCCACGTTCTTGAAGATCGGGCAGACGTTGAGGCAGGCCCCGCAGCGGATGCACTGCAGGGCATCCCGCTGCTCGCCGTCGGCCAACAGCGCCGTGCGGGCGTTGTCGAGGAGCACAAGGTGCATCTCCTCCGGCCCATCGCACTCCCCCTCCCGCCGTGGTCCGGAGTAGAGCGTGTTGTAGCAGGTCATCGGCTGGCCGGCCCCCGCGGTGGCCAGCATCGGCAGGAGCACCGCCAGGTCGTCGAGCCGCTCGACCACCTTCTCGATCCCGGCCAGTGCGATGTGCACCCGCGGCAGGGCCACCGTCAGCCTGGCGTTGCCCTCGTTCTCGGTGATCGAGATTTGCCCGGTCTCGGCCACGAGGAAATTCGCGCCGGTGATCCCCACGTCGGCCTTGACGTATAGCCGTCGCAGGTGACGACGGGCGATCATCGTCAGTTCCTCGGGACTGTCGGTCGGCGGCGTGCCGAGGTGCTTGCCGAACAGGTCGCTGATCTCAGCGCGGCGGACGTGCATGCACGGGAAGACGAAGTGGTAGGGGGGCTCGCCCCGCAACTGCTGGATGAACTCGCCGAGATCGCTCTCCACGACCCCGTACCCCTCGGCCTCCATGGCCGCGTTCAGGTGGATCTCCTCGCTGGTCATGCACTTGCTCTTGATGACCGAGCGGGCGTCGGCGTCGCGGAGGATGTCGAGGATGATCCGCCGTGCCTCCTCGCCGTCGCGGGCCCAGTGGACCCGCCCCCCGTTGGCCTCAAAGGCGGCGACGAATCGAGGCAGCAGTTCGTCGAGCCGATTGACCGCCTGCCACTTGGCGAGGCTGGCAGCGTCGCGGGCTTGTTCCCAGTCGCGGTAGCGGGACTTCTGGGCGTCGCGACTCTCGTAGTAGCCTCCCAGCGCGTTGCGGACGAAGGCCCGGTGGCCGGTGTCCCGCACGTGCTCGGCGGCGTCGTGGAGAAACTGCTGCTTGGCGTGACGGGGGTCGTGGACCCCGACCGCGGCGTGCTCCGGCGTTGACGCGATCATGGCGATGCTCCCGCCAGAACCTCGGCTAGGTGGATCGTCCGCGGCCGCTTGCCCTGGGTGGCGAGCCAGCCGTCGAGCTGCAGCTGGCAGGAAGGATCACTCGAGACGACGTATTCGCACTCGGTGCGGGCGAGCGATCCGCCCTTCACCTCGGCCATTGCGGTCGACACCATCGGGAATTTGACGCTGAACAGGCCGCCGAAGCCGCAGCAACTCTCCGGCTCGTCGCATTCTACCAGTTCCAGGTCACGGACGGCCCGCAGCAGCCGGCGGGGCTCCTCCTTGATCCGCAGCTCGCGGAGGCCGTGGCAGCCGTCGTGGTAGGTGACCCGGTGGGGGAAGCGGGCGCCGACGTCGGTGACGCCGAGGCGCTTGACGAGGAACTCGCCGAACTCGAACGTCCGGCCGGCCAGGTCGAGGGCGGCGGGTTCGTGAGGCGTGTTGGCGAGCAGCTGGGGATAGAAGACCCGCATCATCGCGACGCAGGAGCCGCTCGGCCCAACCACCGCCTCGGCGTCGGCGAACACCCCGATCGCGCGGATCGCCACGCTGCGGGCCTCCTCCCAGTAGCCGGCGTTGAAACTCGGCTGGCCGCAGCAGGTCTGGGACGGCCGAAAATCGACCGTGTGGCCGAGTCGCTCGAGCACCGTCGCGGTTGCCAGCCCGACCCTAGGCACCATCTGGTCGACGAAGCAGGGCACGAAGAGCGACACCTTCATGCTGCGAATATACCAGCCCCGTCCCGCCACCGGCGGCCGACCGGTCCGTCGGCCGTCACACCCGCAGGCCGTAGGAGTGCGACCAGGAGACGTCGGTCGACCAGGAACCGAAGGCCGCGGCGACGAAGGCCAGGCCATTGCTGGCCAGCAGCCGCCATGCGCCCGTGCCGGCATCCCAGGCCGCCAGGTCGCTCTTGCCGTCGCCGTTGAAGTCGCCGGACGTGACGAACTGCCAGGTCACGACGGCGTCGAGCTCGCCCCATGACGAGGTTGTGAACGAGGTGGTCTCGCTGATCGCCACCACCACCGTGCTGCCGGTGGATTCGCGGGCCGCCAGGTCGTGCTTGCCGTCGCCGTCGAAGTCGCCGGCCACGACGTCGGTCCATGCGACTTTGGGATTCCACTGGGTGAACCAGTTGTTGGTGAAGCCTGTGCCCGTGCTCGTCAGCACCCGCCAGGCGCCCGACTTGCTGTTCCAGGTGGCGATGTCGGTGCGGCCGTCGCCGTCGAAATCGGCCGCCGTCAGCGACTGCCAGTCGATGATCTTGCGTTGCCACCGCCAGATGCCGGTGGTGAACGAGGCCCCGTCGCTGCGAGCGACGTGCCAGCCGCCGGTCCGGAGGTCGCGGCTGGCCAGATCGGCACGGCCGTCGCCGTCGAAGTCGCCCCGGAGCGGCTTCGTCCACTCGCCCGCCGGGTCCCACTCGCCGAAGGTGGCCTTATCGAAGGCGGAGCCGTTGCTCGTCAGCACCCGCCAGGCGCCGGAGAGCGGGTTGAAGACGGCGATGTCGTCCCGCCCTTCGCCCGTGAAGTCGCCGACGGTCGGGAACCGCCACGGCACGTCCGTCCGGAGGTTGGTCCAGACGGTCGGCGTCGGGGCCACGCCGGTCGCTGGTGTCAGCGCCACCCACCATTTGCCGCCGACCGACATCATCGCCACGTCGCCCCGGCCGTTGCCGTCGAAGTCGCCCTGCACGATCGCCTCCCAGCCGCCGTCCGCGGGCAGGGGCACGTCCGGATCGTCGACGAGGGCGTTGCCGGCGCTGCGGCTGACTCGCAGGACGCTTCCGTCGATCCCGGCGATCGCGTTGACCTCGTCCGCCGCGGGGTTAACGACCGTGACCAAGAACGACTCCTCCACGAAGTCGGCGGCGTCGAACACGGATGCGGCCCGCACGGTGATCGTGGCGGTGCCAGTCGAGGCCGACGTGAAGGAGAGCACGAGCCCCTCCGCGGCCTCGACCGTGGCCGCGACCAGCGCCGGCGCGGTGGTCGAGGCCCTGTAGACCAGATCACCGACGCGGGTCACCGAGGTGATCAAGACGACGTTTTCGCGGGCGATGGCGGCAGGATCGGTGAGCCCGATCGTCGGCAACTCGTTGAAGGGCGTGCCGTAGTCGTAGCGGGGCAGGGCGGCGACGGCGTCGGCCAGGTCCATGCCGTTGCCGAGCACGCGGCCGAAGACCGTGAAGCCGCCGTTTGCCGAGTCCAAGTTGTCCGCGTTGTTGGCCAGGTTCACGAAGAACTGGTTGGTGGCGCTGTTGGGGTCACCATCGAGCTTCGCCATCGCCAGAGTGCCACGGGCGTTGGTGTTGCCCGACTCATTGACCAGAGCGGGAAACGGCTCGATTGACTCGACGAGCGAGGTGCCCGACTCGGTGGCCGCGAAGCCACCCGCCTGGATGACGAAGTTCGGCACCGAGCGATGAACGATGGTGTTGTTGTAGCGACCCGCGTCGGTGTAGGCCAGGAAGTTGGTCACCGTGAGGGGCGTGGTGCGGGTGCGGTCGGGTCCGGACTGATCGAAGAGTTCGGCGTGGAGGGTGGCGTCGGGCAGCGGCATGTTGGTTTTGAGCCGCACGAGCGTCCCCGTGACGCCGGCCAGGTCGAACAAGGGACCGAGGTCAATCGTCCGCGGCGGGGTGCCGCGGACGACGACCAGGTCGCCGAGCGGCGCGAGCAAGTCGACGGCCAACAGCCGGCGGGACTCGAGGTATTCGGGGCGAGCGAGTTTCCGCGGACGCATGGCGACGGTCGGAGGAGGAGACAGAGCGTCGCCGCGGCAAACCACCCGCCGATTATCGCGACAACCTAACCATACCTACGAGTCTTGGCCGGGGCCAGTTCGCGGTCGGCAGGGGAGGGCTGGTTTTAACGGCCAGGACCAGCCTTTTGGATGGCCCGGACCAGGGCCGACCCCATGTCGGCCGGGCTGTCGGCGATCTCGATGCCGGCCTCGGCCAGGGCTGCGAGCTTGGCCTCCGCCGTCCCCTTGCCCCCGGAGATGATCGCCCCGGCATGACCCATCCGCTTGCCGGGCGGCGCCGTCCGGCCGGCGATGAACGCAGCCACCGGCTTGGTGACATGGTGCCGGATGCAATCAGCCGCCTCCTCCTCGGCACCCCCCCCGATCTCGCCCATCATCAGGATCGCGTGAGTGTCGGGGTCAGCCTGGAAGAGTCTCAGGATGTCGATGAACGACGAGCCGACCAGCGGGTCGCCCCCCAGGCCGACACAGGTGCTCTGGCCGTACCCCAACTGTGTCAACTGCCAGACGGCCTCGTAGGTGAGCGTGCCCGAGCGGCTCATCACGCCCACGTGACCGGGGGTGTGGATGTAGCCGGGCATGATGCCGATCTTGCACTCCGCTGGCGTGATCACCCCCGGACAGTTGGGGCCGATCAGGCGGCTGGCCGAGTCCTTGAGCACCGGCAGCACACGGGCCATGTCGAGTACGGGGATGCCCTCCGTGATCGCCACCACCAGTGCGATGCCGGCGCCGATCGCCTCCAGGATCGCGTCGGCCGCGAAGGCCGGCGGCACGAAGATCATCGTGGCGTTGGCACCGGTGGCGTCGCGGGCCTCGGCCACTGTGTTGAAGACCGGTAGGCCGGCCACCGTCTCGCCCCCCTTGCCGGGCGTCACGCCGCCCACCATCCGGGTACCGTAGTCGAGGCAGCCGCGCGTGTGGAACTCGCCCACCTTGCCGGTGATGCCCTGGCAGATGACTCGGGTGTCGCGATTGACGAGGATGCTCATGGGAGGCGGGCCGAAGCGGGGCGGCGGCACGAGGGGTGGACGAGGGGAGGTATTCAGGCCTTGCTGGCGGCGGCGACGACCTTCTTGGCCGCGTCGGTGAGACCGTCGGCAGTGATGATCGCCGTGCCGCTGGCTGCCAGGATCTTCTTGCCCTCCTCGACCTCGGTGCCCTCGAGCCGCACGACCAGCGGCACCTTGAAGCCGATGGTCTTGGAGGCCTCGACGAGCGCCGTGGCGATGGTGGTGCACCGCATGATGCCGCCGAAGATGTTGACGAGGATCGCCTTCACGTTGGCGTCGGAGAGGATGATCCGGAAGGCCTCGGTCACCTGCTTGACGTCGGCACCGCCGCCCACGTCGAGAAAGTTGGCCGGTTCTCCGCCGTGGAGCTTGACGAGGTCCATGGTGCTCATCGCGAGGCCGGCACCGTTGACGAGGCAGCCGATCGTGCCGTCGAGCTTGACGTAGGAGAGGCCCGCGGCGGCGGCCCGCGTCTCGGCCGGCTCCTCCTCGGCGGCATCGCGGAGCGCGGCGACGTCGGCGTGGCGAAACAGCGCGTTGTCGTCAAAGGTCATCTTTGCGTCGAGGGCGACGAGCGCGCCCTCCTTGGTGAGCACGAGCGGGTTGACCTCCAGCAGCGAGGCGTCGAGGCTCACGAACGCCACGCACAGCCGCCGGAAGAAGGTCTCGGCATGCCGCCAGCTGGCCGTCGGCAGGCCGAGCTTGGAGGCCAGCAGCCGCGCCTGCCAGCCGGCCAGGCCGCGGTCGGGGTCGAAGGGCTCCGACAGGATCAGTTCCGGCGTCTTGGCCGCCACCTCCTCGATGTTGACGCCGCCGGCCGTGCTGGCGACCAGCACCGGCGATCCGGCGGCACGGTCGACGAGAATGGCGGAGTAGAGTTCGCGGTCGATGCCGCAGCCGCTTTCCACGAACACCTGCCGGACGGTCTGGCCCGCCGGGCCGGTCTGGATGGTGACGAGCGTGTTGCCGAGTAGGGCCCGCGCGATCCGCTCGGCATCGGCGGCGGTCTTGGCGAGTTCCACACCCCGTTGGCCGGAGCCTGGCACCTGACCTTTCCCGCGACCCCCGGCGTGGATCTGGGCCTTGACCGCGCAGACCGGCGTGCCGAGTGCCGTGAAGGCCGCGGCCGCCTCCTCGGCGGTGCGGGCCACGCGGCCGGCGAGCACGGTCACGCCGTTGGCCCGCAACAAATCCTTGGCCTGGAACTCGTGAATCTTCATGGGCGGGCCTCGTGCCGGGGCGACTGTCGCCCGGCCGGAAATATCGCAGGAAACCGTCCGTCCGCAACCCTCGGCCCGCTCCGGCCGCCGCCGCCGAGGTCGACCTCAATCCAATCCCTGCGGCGGCCAGGCGGCGGCCGCCACGGCGGCCTGCCAGGCGCCGGGCGACGCGGCGGCGATCCGCGCGGCGTGCCGCCGCGCCGAAGCGAGCGGGCAGGCCCGCAGATAGCCGGCCACGGCGCGGCGCACGAGCGGATCGTCGCGGCCGGCGGCGTCCCAGAGCGCCGCGACGTCCTCCACGCTCGCCCAGTGCCGCCAGCGGGCCAGATCCACCGCCACGTCGGCCGCCACGGCGGGATTGGCCAGTAGCCGTGCCGCGATCGCCGCGACCCGCTGGCGGGGCAGGTGATCGGCGAGGTCTTCCCAGGCGAATCGCAGCGCCGCCAGCATGTGCCGTGCGTCGCCGGCCCGCGTGTCGGCGGCGACGAGTCCGCGGGCCACGAGCCAGTCGAGGGCCGCCTCACCGCGGGCGACCAGCAGGCCGCCGAGCAGGCCGTCGAAGCCGGCCCGCAAATCGCTGCCCGGCGCGACGAGCGGCCGTTCGAGCGCGGCAACGCACCGGCGGGCCTCCGCCTCGTCGCCGAGGTCCGCCGCGCGGCGGGCGACGATGCCGACCGCCAGACCGTAGAAGCCCCGCCGCCGCGGATCGATCCCCGGCTCGTCGAGCCAACCGCGGAGGCGGGCAGGATCGAGAGCGGCCGAGGCCGCCACGACCGCGGCGAACGGGGCCACGCCGAACTCGCTAAATGCGTCCGCGGCGATCGTCGCGTTGGGATCTTCGAGCCGGCCGGCGAACCAGCGGAGCCGATCCGCCGCATCGGCCGAGGCGACCGGGGCCGCAGCGACGTATCCCAGCACCGCCTCGTCGGCCGCTAGCGCCTCCCAGTCGCCGCGGTCGTCGCCGAAGAGTACCGCCGTGCCCGCGACCGGCCCGGCCACGCGGCCGTCGACCTCGTCCCCCACCGCGACGCGGTCCCCGCGGAGTAGGCTGCGGACGGTGAACGGCTGTCGCGGCCCGGCCGGGTCCTGCCGCACGGAGCCGGCCGCCTCGCCCGCGGCGACCACCGCCGCCGCATCGCGACGGGCGGCGAGCGGGCGGCCCACGACGTTGCAAAACGGACAGGCCGACACGCCCCCCGCCAGTGTTGAAAAAGCGATGACGATCGGCCAGCGGTATTTCATGGGCGGGTCTGTCGCGGGTCTGGCACGGATGTGGGGCGGGTGTGGCACCGGTCGGGGGCGACCCGTTGATCGTGGCCAGCACGGCATCCGTCGGCCGGGCCGACGATCAGATGCCGGCCAGCGAGCCGATGTTTTCCAGTTCTATCGGGCAACGCCAGTAGGGCACGGTACACAGGAGCAGCCGACCGGTGCCCTCGTAGGAATAGGTCCGCTGCTGGCCCGCCAGCCAGGTGCTCCAGAGCGACCGCGCCGGCCGCAGCCTCCGCAGCGTGATTCCTTCGGTGTGGGCCACCACGTAGGGGCAGTCGCGGACGAGGCGGTCATTGTCGAGCGTCACTTCCTCGACAGGGCCGTCCACCTTCAGCACTACCTGGCCGTCACCCGAGAGCGCCGTCTTGTACCAGAGCAGTCCCTGGCGAGCGAACAACGCCGTGAGCACCGGCTCGCGGTGGATGTGGAGGGTGACCTTGCCGTCACTCGCCCAGAAGCAGTGTGTGTCGAGGATCCAGCGGTCAGGGTGGGTGATCGTGAAGATAGGGTAGCCGCCGAAGGACGAGTCGAGGTAGACCCTGCCGGTGCCCTCGTAGCGGGGCCGGATGATCGACTCGTCGGAGAACAGCGAGACCCAGCAGGCTTGAAGCGAGGGGAGCGGCACGTGCATTGTGACGTTCTTCTTCAGGTGGTTGAGCGCGTTCCGCTCGGTGTGGCAGTCGTCGGCGTCAAGGTCGATGCGGACCCAGCGCATCGACTGGGATTCCTCGCTCTCAAAGGTTGCCATCGATCGGGACCTCCGGGCCGCGGGTGAGGCCTCGCGCCGTCCAGTCGCACTGCAGCCGGGAAAGGCGACCTCGGGGGAGGGATCGGGCGGGTCGGCTCGGCCGACTCGTGGACGATGTCGAACTGCCGATCGGCGTGGATCCGGCCTAGCCGGAACCGCTTCCACGCGTGCTGCGTGCCGGGGTCGATCCGCAGCGGCCCGCCGGGCGCGTCCACCTCGAGGCCCTCGCGGAGCGCCTGCCGCACCGCCGCCGTCTTGAACGAGCCGGCCTTTTCGACGGCCCGCTTCCAAAGGTGCACCAGGCCGTAGGCCGCCTCCATTTGATCGCTCGTCACGCGCTGCCTGGATCATCTCGATTGCGCTGCGGAACTGCTTGTGGCCGAGGGGCAGATAGGCCTCGCCCGCCGGGGGAGAGCAGCCAGTCGATGGCCGGCAGAATTTTCTGGTTGGGCACCGATCCGCCGTTAACGACGCGTGGCGACGACTCGTTGCCCTCGGATTGCATGGGCTAGAAGAGCAGCCGGTCGAACTCCTCGAGCACCGGGATCACGGCCTTGCGGCTGGTGCTCGTCCAGCAGCCGAAGCGTGCGGCGACGCCCTCCTGGCAGAGCCGCTCCGCCCGCCGCGGAAAGAGGTCGAGCCACCACGACTTGGTGTTGGGACCGCGGACCTCCACCGGCCGGCCGAGCACGCCGACGGCGAGCCCCAGGCTCCGGCGTCACCGTCTCGGCTCGGGAACGATCGCGCGGGCGGCCATTCATTCCTAGTCCTCCTCCGTTAGCTCCACTGGAATCGACCCGCACGAGTTCGTCGTTGATCGGTCGATTGCAGATGGGGCAGTGATGTGAAACGCACAGCAGAAGCGATTGAAGGAGCCGGCGCATAGTGGGCAAGCTCAGGCCAGGATCCCCTTGTTCCCGAGCTTCTTTCGCAGTTCGACGAGGAAGAGGTACGCCAGCATCGTGAGCGTGACGTGATGATGCCAGCCTCGCCAGGAACGTCCCTCGAAGTGGTCGAGTCCAAGTTCGTCCTTGAGTTCCTTGTAGGAGTGCTCGATCCACCAGCGACGCTTCGCAAGCCAAACGAGCTCCTTCTGGGATGCCGTGGCAGGCAGATTCGAGAAGAAGAACTTCGTCGGCTTCTCGGCGTCGGTCGGCCATTCAGCGATCAGCCAGCACGCCTCAAGCGGCTCAATGCCCATCCTCGCGCGATGGGCATACCGGACCCGCCAGACGGCGAAGCGGCTCGCCATCGGACCTCGGCTGCCCTGTCGCCAGGTAACCTTGCGGAAGGCGGAACGCCGCCTCCATGCCCAGTCCGCAACACGCCTGGTCTTCAACGTGCCGTCGGCGAGTTTGTGCGGCCGTGTCGGCGTTCTGCCCATCGGCCCCTTCGCCGGTACTGGCCCCAGATCGGCGTTCGCCGCAATCACCCGCAGCGTGCTGTCGATGCCCAGGCACCACGGCAAGCCAAGCGCGTCAAGTTCCCGCCGGAACTGCGTCACGGTGCCGTAGGCACTGTCAGCCAACACTGGCCCTGAGAATCCTTCCACTCGCGCTTGTCGGAGCATCTCCAGGGCAATCTGCCACTTCGGACGGTAGCCAATCTCGGCCGGAACACCGGCCTTTTTCATCCGTTTGGCATCCGTCGTCCACGCCTCCGGCAGATGCGGCCGATACGCTGCCGCATGTTTTCCTGAACCAGCGAGTCCTCCCAGTTGCTCTGGTTGATGAACTGCTGGAGCGCCTGGACGTAGTCCTTCTCCGGCGGATCGATCGCGGTGAGCCGACCGGCCATCGGCTCGATGCTCTTGCGATCACCGTCGAGCACCAGTGTTTCCGCTCACTCCGTCCGATGCCGGCGGCCACATCCTCGACGAACGCCTGCATCTCGGTCTTCAGGTTGTGAAGCTTCCGTGCAGTCATGCCAGGAAGCATGACTTCAAAACTGATCGGGCTCAAGAGCAGCTAACGTCGTAGTCCTAGGCCATCCATTGGAAAAGGGCGTCGAACGGGGCGGACGAGATGCTCACCTGCCCGCGGAACGGCTGGTTCATGTCGAACACCAGAAACGTCATCGTTCCCAGGTAGGCGGCCAGGATGCCCCCCAGGAGCAGTTGCGTGATGAACCGCACGTTCGGCAGGCTGGACGTCACCGAGAAGAGCCTCATCAGCGATCGGATGATGGGGTTGCCGCGGCAGGGCTACTTCACGTCGTCCCCGTCGAGGGCGTAGATCGCCAGGTGCGATCCGTCGGGGGCCCGCAACTCGTCGATCCGGAAGGTGCCGGCGACGGCCACCGGCCGGATCGAAAAATCAGCCGTCTTCCCGGGCCGCATCCGCACCACGATGCAGTCGTGCAGCGCCGCGCCCGGGCCGAAGCAGCATTCCTGGTTGTCGCGGACGAGCACGAACTGTGTCAGGCCCGTCTGCTGGAAGCTCGGCAGGATGTAGCCGCGGATCCGGATGGCCGAGCCCGGCAGGGCGGTCACCCGCTTGGGCAGCAGCTCGCGGGTGAAGGGGGCCCCCTTCTCCATCTCGAGCTTGATGTCGTCGAAGGTGATCTCCCGCGGCGCGGCCGGCGGCGGGGCCGTCCCCGCGTCCGAAATCGTCGGCCGCGTGGTGGGCGCCGGCACCGCGGCCGGCTCGCGGGATCCGCCGCAGCCGACGGCGGCGAGTGTGGCCATCAAGAGGATTGTCGCGGCGGGGTGGTCCATCGGCTCTTCTCGACGCCGCGGCTAACGCTAACGGGTGACGGCGTCATCGATGTGGTAGAGCACGCCGCCGCCGAGTTCAGGCGTGCCGGCCGGCTCGACGCGGAACCGGCCGGCGATCTTGACGAGCCCCTGGGTGAACACCATGCCGGTCGGATCGGCGAGCCGTACGAGCACCCGGTCGGTGATCTTGGGCTGCCCGCCGAAGCAGCAGTCGCCTTGGTCGCGGCAGAGCAGAAACTCGGTGATCCCCCGCTGCCGCGTGCCCGGGTACATGTAGCCCTTGAGCAGCACGTTCTGGCCGGCGACGGCGTGGGCCGAGTCGGGCACTGCCGCGGGCGGGTCGCCCGGCAGCGGCTGCAGGACCGCATAGGTGAGCCGCGTGAAGCCCTCGGGCAGTTCCGCCGCGTAGACCGTCGCAAGGTAGGCCAGGCCCGCCACGAGGCTGGTGGCCGAGACCCCCAGGGCGGTGATCGCGAGGCCCCGCCCGGTGACGGCCTCGGGTCGGCGGGCGATGTCGCCCAGTGCCACCAGGGCGATCACGACCCCGACCACCGGCACCGCCGCGAAGGTCCAGCCGACGAACACCAGCGGCGTCAGCAGGGCGAGGGCCAGCGCCACGATCGCCGCTCCGGAGACAGCGCGGTAGCGATCGTCGCCAACTGCCGCGTCGACGCGCGGGGCGGAGAGGGCGGGTGCGTCGAAAAGTCCCGTGCTCGTGGGCACTCGGCATGGTCCGGGGGAGTTCACAGCGATACCTGCCGGCCCCTTGACGATCCGGGCTTGAGCAACGACCGGGTGACGACCGCCACTACCAGGACGACCACGCCCCAGAGGACCCGCTTCCAGCCGTCGCCGGCGGGTGCGGTCGACGGAGTGCGGCTTGGCGGGAGTGGGGACGATGGATCGCGGCCGGGGTTACCGTCGGCCGGATCCTCGTCGGCGATCACGGCGCCGATCTGGCCGGCGAGGTCGGCGTCGCCCGCGGGGTTGGCCGCGGCGTCGTCGCCGGCTGGGGTGGCGGCCGCGATGCCGGCGAGCCCCGCCAGCGTGGCGGCCCGTCGCACCGCCTCGGGGTCGATTTGCTCAAGGTCCCGGACGGCCGCGGCGGCCTCGGGCAACGGGCAGGCGCGGAGATAGTTCACGATTGGCTCGCGGACGAAGATGTTGTCCGACTTGGCCTCCTTGAAGATCGTCGTCAGCCGCTCGATGAGCGACCAATCCTGCCAGCGGGACAGGTCGGCGATCACCAGGTCGGCGAGCTTCGGCTCGTCGAGCAACAGCCGCAGCGAGGCGAGCACCCGCGATCGCGGCACGAGCTGCGACTCCTCCCCCAAAAACCGCAGGGCCATCACCGCCGCATAGGTCTCGGTGAAGGGCACCTCCTTGCCGCCGCCGGCCCGCTCGAGGAAGAGCGTGTCGACCAGGTCGAGCGCCGACTCCCCCCGCAGCGCGACGTAGCAGGCGATCAGGGCGTCGAGGCCGTTGCGAATCTCGGGCTGCTCGGCGGCCAGTCCCTTGCCCTCAAGGATCGCGGCGATCCGCTCGGCGTCGGCCGGCGTGCCGCAGACGCCAAGCATGGTGGCATAGAGACGGCGGCGATTGGCCGGGATCTTGGGGTTCTCGATCCAGCCGAGCAGCCGCGTCGCGTCCATCCGGTCGGCGAGATTCTTGACATCCTCGTAGGGGGCGACGGCGAACTCGTCGTAGGCGTCGCGGGTGAGCGTGTCGTCCTCGTCCTCGAGGTGACCCAGGAAGAAGGCCAGCCGGTCGGCCCCCTTCTCCGGCAGGCCGGCGAGCTTCTTGAGGTAGGCGATCGCGCGGTCGCCGATGCGGATCGGGCTGCTCCAGACGATCTGGGGCGGTTCGACGCCCATCAACAGGAAGGTCGTGCCCACCGGCTGGGCCTCGAGCATGATCGTCTCGATTGGGGTGGCGCCGGCGCCGGTAAGGCCGGCCGCCGCGACGACGTCGGCCCCCTTGAGCACCTCGACCACCTCGAACTTCCCCTTGGGCAGCGGCCCCTCGGCATTGGGCTGGAGCGCTGAGGCCGGCGGTGGCTCGACGAGCGTGGCGATCACGGCCGCCCCGCTCTGGGCGATCTCCTGGGCGAAGGTCGGCGACACGGCGGAGCAGAACGGGCAGGCGCTGGCGGGGGTCACCAGCAGCGCGGCGGCGAGGGCCACAAGCACGGGCAGCAGGGCCGCGGGCCCAGGCGGGAGGGTGACAGACTGGTGGTTCATAGCTCGGATTGTAGCAACGCCGGTCGCCGCCCGTCGCGTTGCCGTGGAGTGGTGTGGCGGCGTGGCCGGCGGCCGGGTAGGCGCCTGCTCATCGCTCGGATGATCCCGTCGCTCGGCCGCTGGCTGGCCGTGCCCATCGTCGTTGCCCACGGGCTGCCCTCGGTCTCAGCCGTGTCGCACTGCCATGAGACCGCCGCCTCGGCCGGCTCCCCGAACGCGCTGCGGCTCCATCGCCACTGGGTCTGGCACGGACACCCGCACCACGACGACGACCATGCCCACGGCGAACGGCTGGACGACGATTGCCCTGCCGCCCATGTCGGCCGTGGTCGACACGACCGACGCGGGCCAACGCCGGCTGCCAGTGAGGCCGCCCGGCGGTCGGCTGCCCACGCTCGACGATCTGCTGCCGCACGTCGTGCCTGCGGCGACCGAGGCCGCAAGCGGTGCCGGGATCATGCCGCCGCCGGCACCGCCGACCAGGGACGTGGTAAAGGTGAGCCCGCAGGCCCGCAAGAGCCTCGGCGTCGTGGGGGTCTTGACGCAGGTCCACGCCTTCCGGGGTGACACCGCCTGTCCCGGCGAGAAACTCTTTACGCTGCGGCGGCTGAGCGAATACGTCCAGAACGCCCAGGCGGAGCTCCGTCAGCCGCCCGCGGTGCCGTCCATCAGGCCCGCATCGAGGGCCACCTGCGTCAGTTTCGCCCGATTGGTGAGGCCGCGTTTGGCCATCAGCCGCGATCGATATGACTCGATGGTCTTGACGCTCAAGAACAGCCGGTCGGTGGCCGACTTGACGACGCCGGGCATGCCCGGCGTCGTCGTGCGTCGTGAGCACCACCAGGCCCGCGCCCGGTTGGCCGCGAACGACGTCCTCGATCAGAGCGCCCGCCGATCCACCGGGCATCGAGAGGTCGAGTGACACGACGTCGACGCCCACCCGATTCCGCTCGCGGGTGGCGAGCACCTCCTGGTGGGTCCCGCAGTCGTCAACGGCCCGCATGTCGGCCTGGCTTTCGGGCAACAGCCGCAGTCCGGACCACATCACGGCGTGGTCGTCGGCGATCACCACGCGATAGACGGTGGTCTTGATCTCCGCCGCGAAGCGGCGACCCTCGCTGTCGGGCTAGGAGAAGGCCGTGGCGATGCCGGTCGCGGCGGCCAGGTCGGCCAACTGCTGCTCGATGGCCGCGGCCGGCCTGAGGTCGTCGGGTGCGGGCGGCCGCGTCGAGCGGACGATGTCCTGGATCGGATCTCCGCGCGCGAGGTGGCGGCGATCTCCCGGAGGGCCGCGGCATTCTCCCGCACCCCGGCAGCGACGCTCGAGCCCTCGATGACGCTGAGCCTGACGAGCATCGCCGTGAGGTTTTGCCCGAGCCCGTCATGGAGGTTGGCGGTGATCCGGCGTTCGTGCTCCTGGGCGGACAGGAACTTCCCCAGGAGCACGCCGCGGCTCTCGTGCAAGCGCTGGACGGGCCGCACGAAGCCGAACCAGATCAGCGGCGCGAGCACGGCCGTCAGCACCGCGGCGCCGACCACCGCCGCGGCCAGCGGCGATGTGTCCGCGGGCAAGCGCTGGGGCAGCACCGCCATGATCCCGAACTCCAGCGCGAACATCGTGGCCAGGAAGACCACGAAGAATCGCCCCGGTCCGCGGCCGCCGGTCGGCTCGTGCCAGGGTTGCGTTCGCAACCGCACGGTCATGCCTCCCAGAACGTGGGGCCGATCCGCGCCGCGCCGACGACGACGTCCTACCTGCTACGGGCGTCCGCTCAGAGCCACTTCGCCACGTCGGTGCGGTAGGCGGCCAGGGCCGGCAGCAGGGCCGCCAGGATGGCCAGCACGACCAGCAGCGGCACGAGCAGCGCCTCGCCGAGCGGCGCCGACGACAGGAAGCCGGCGGAGACGCCGGCGTTGGTCGTGATCAGCGGCCCGATCGCCGCCACGATGCCGTGGCCCAGCAGCCAGCCGGCCAAGCCACCGCCGACGGCCAGGAGGATCGCCTCCAGGAGCACGGCCGTGAGCACGTGGCTACGGCGGGCCCCGAGCGCTCGCATCACCGCCACGTCGCGGCTGCGCTCCAGGGCCGAGCCGACCATGCTGACGAGGATGCCGATCGCCGAGACGATCACGACGAGCGTGGTGACCAGCAGCAAGAGCAGCTCGAGTGGTCGGACGAAGAGATCCAAAAGTGTGCGGATCTCGCGGACGGGCTCGGCTGCCTGGCCGTCGGGGCCCTCGTTAATCGTGGTCTTCAGGCCCATCGCCAGCAGCTCCGGCGGCATGCCGCCGGGGGCGGCGGTCTGCACGAGGATCGCCGTCACCTCCCGCTGGGCGAAGGGGAGCGGTGCGGGCTGCGTCACACCGGCCGCCGCGGCGTCATGGGCATGGTCGTGGTCGGCCGTGGGATCGGCCGGGGGATCGGGGGACGGCCGGTCGTCGCCCCCCGCCCCCCCCGCGGGCAGCGGCTTGGCGTGTCCCTCCTGGAGATAGAACCCCTCCATGTTCACGTACACGCCGCGATCGACCGGCGTGTCGGTGCGGGCTAGGATGCCGGTGACCACGAAGGGGTCGTGCACGAGCCCGTCGTCGGCGCCGTGCGTGGGGGAGAAGGGGTCGCCCACGGCGAGGCCGAGCCTGGCGGCCACGGTCGCGCCCAACACGCCGCCGAAGAACTCGTCGTCACGGAAGTTTCGTCCCGTCGCGAAGGCGAAGGGCCGACCGTCGCCGAGCGTGAGGCCGTCGAAATAGGCGGCGCTGGTGCCCACGACGCGGAAGCTCCGGAAATAGTCCCCCATGCAGATCGGCACCGCCTGGGCGATGCTGCCGGCGTAGCGGCCCGCGGTGCCCTCGGGCCGGGCCGCGGCGGGCAGGAACGCCTGGTAGAAGGACCAGGGAATGTTCTCGATCGGTTTGCTGACGAGGTAGACGCTGTTCAGGACCAGCTGCAGCGGGCTGCCCTTCGCGCCCACGATCAGGTTGTAGCCGAGCCCCTGCCCCGAGGCGAAGGCATCGCGGACGACGCCCCCGATCACGAGCGTGGCCACGACCAGCGCTACGCCCAGCGCCAGCGACAAGGCCGTCAGCCCGCTTGTGAACAGCCGCTGCCGGATGCTGCGCCAGGCGATGCCCAGGAGTGACATGTCGAGAGGCTCCCTTAGGCCTGCTGCCGCGTCGCCCGGTTGAACTCTCCGAGCGCGAGCCGGCGGGGAAACTGTCGGGCCACGTCGGCGTCGTGCGTGACCACCAGCAGCGCTACGCCGTGCCCGGTGCAGGTGTTCCGGAGCAGGTCGACGACCTGCTGCTGATGGGCCGCGTCGATGCTGGCGGTGGGCTCGTCGGCGAGCACCACGGCGGGACGGTTGGCCAAGGCCCGGGCCACCGCCACCCGCTGCTGCTGGCCCGTCGAGAGTTCGACGGGCTTGTGATGCAGTCGGTGGGCCAGCCCCACGGCCTCGAGCAGCGCCGCCGCCCGGGCCCGATCCGGCTGGCCCGACGCGAACGACATAGCGACCAGCACGTTTTCCAGCGCCGTGAATCCGGGCAGGAGGTTGAACTGCTGGAACACCAGCCCGAGCGTGTCGGCCCGCAGCCGGTCGCGGCGGCCTTCGGACAGCGTGGTGATGTCAGTGCCGGCCACGACCACCCGCCCCGAGTCGGGCCGCATGATCCCCGCGATCACGTGCAGCAGCGTCGACTTGCCGGAGCCGCTCGAGCCCTCCAGGGCAACCTGTTCGCCGGCGGCTAGGCGGAAGCTGGGCACGTCGAGCACGTCGACCCGCTCGCCCCCCGGCATGGCGAAACCCTTGCGGACGTTTTCCAGGACGATCACCGGGTCGGGCATGGAGGAAGAGTCTACCGTGCGGCCGACGCGAACGACCAGCGGCGATGCGTCGCGTCGATTGAGGACCGCCGGCCGGCCGGTGTATATTCCCGCCGCTTCCCAGCACCGGCTGCCCGCGACGTCGCGGGCCCATGCGGCCTGCCCCGCCCCTTCGCTCCCAGGAGACTCGCCGTGCCCATCCGCGTCGGCATCAACGGTTTCGGCCGCATCGGCCGCCTCACCTTCCGCGCCATCTACGAGAAGCACGGCCTCGCCGGTGACGTGCAGGTGGTGGCGATCAACGACCTCACCGACGCCAAGACCAACGCCCACCTGTTGGCCTACGATTCTAACTACGGCCCCTTCGCCGCCACGGTCGGCCACGAGGGTAACGACATCGTCGTCGACGGTCGCAAGATCAAGGTCTTCGCCGAGAAGGATCCGGGGACCATTCCCTGGGGCAGCGAGGACGTACAGATCGTGGTGGAGAGCACCGGCTTCTTCACCGACGCCACCAAGGCCGTGGCCCACAAGCGGGATAGCGTCAGGAAGGTAGTGATTTCGGCGCCGGCCAAGAACGAGGACCTGACGATCGTGCTGGGCGTCAACAACCGGATGTACGACCCGAAGAAGCATCACGTGATCTCCAACGCCTCCTGCACCACCAACGGCCTGGCGCCGGTGGCCAAGGTGCTCCACGAGACCTTCGGGATCGAGAAGGGCCTGCTCACCACGGTGCACGCCTACACCAACTCCCAAAAGACCGTCGACACGGCCGCCAAGGACCTCCGCGACGCCCGGGCGGCAGCCCTCAACATCGTCCCCTCGAGCACCGGCGCGGCGAGGGCTGTGGGGCTGGTGATTCCCGAGCTCCAGGGGAAGTTCACAGGCATGGCGTTCCGGGTGCCGGTGTCGACGGTCAGCGTGGTCGACTTCACGGCGATCCTCGGCAAGGATGCCCCGCCCGCCGAGATCAACGCCGCCATGAAGAAGGCGGCCGAGGGGCCGCTCAAGGGCATCCTCCGCTACAGCGACCAGGAGCTCGTCTCGACCGACCTGAAGAAGGATCCGCACAGTTCGATCTTCTCGGCCGTCGACACGGTGGGCCTCGGCAACTTCGTGAAGGTGGTGAGTTGGTACGACAACGAGTGGGGCTATTCCTGCCGCGTCACCGACCTGCTCAACTTCCTCGAGGACCAGGGCCTCTAACCAGCCCCGGCTGTCGGCCCTCAGCGGGCGGGTACCAGGGCCTCGGTCTCGATCGGGCCCTCGGGCGTCGTGACGTGCACCGCCACGCGGACATGGTCGCCCGTGGGTCGGACGGCCTGCCAGGGCAGTTCCAGGAACAGTCCGCGGCGGCGGCCCGTGGGCCGGAACCGCGCTCGGGCGTCGGCCTCGGCGACGGTCCAACTAGCCAGCGGTGGAGACCCTGCGGCCGCGGCCGCGTCGAAGGCCGTGACGGTCACATCGCCCCCGGCCCAGATTAGCCGCTCGGCCTCGTCCCGCGGCTCGACGGCCAGCGCGATACCCTCGGCCAGCCCATCGCCGTCCGGGTCGATCGGGGCGCTCGTCGCCGGGTTGATCGACAGCCGCACGGCCCGCGCTGGCCCCGCCGGCTCCGCATGGGAGAGCGTCACAAACGAGGGTGTCGCCAGCCCCGTCTCCGTATCATCCCGCGAGGCAGACCCCGCCGCGGCGATCGGCCTGGCCGCGGGGTCGAACGAGGCCGTGGCCGGGGGCAACGAGAGGCCGTCGCCGGTGTCACTCGTCGGTGTCGCCCCGCCGGACGCTGCCGGCACCGGCGGCACGCCCTCGAGCGTGGGTGGAGCGAGATCCACCGGCGGCCCAACGCGGCGGGGCGCGGGCAGCGGGGCGGCGTCGGGCACCTGGATCGCCGGTGGCACGGTGGCGGCCGGTAAGGCGCTTGAGGCGCGGGTCCTTCGCCCTCGGCCTGGAGCCGGCTGGTCGGCGTCAGAGACGCCCAACTGCCGCCGGAGGCTGGCGTTCTCGGTGGCGACGTGCTCCAGCCGGCTGCACTTCTCCGCCAGCTCGTCCTGCAGCTGGTAGATCTGATCCTCTTGATACCGCAACTCCCGCTCCAGGAGCTGATGGCTCAGGTCGCTCTTGCAGCCCGCGGCCAAGGCCGCCGCCAGGATGCTGGGCAGAACCACGAGGCGGCGACCACCGGTCGCCTGTGCTGCTGAACGCTGCGGATTCATGACGCGCCTCCTTGCGTGCCATCGGCCCCGCGGGGCCGGTGATATCTGTCGTTCACGGCCGGACGGCCGCACCGATTCCTAGCCAGCCCCCCTGCCCGTCGGCATGTGCTCGATCACCTCGTCGATGAGCCGGTAGTCGAGCGCCTCCTGCGCCGACATGAACCGGTCACGATCCGTGTCCTCCTCGATCTTGACCAGCGGGTGGCCCGTGTGCTTGAGGAGAATGTTGTTGAGCTTGCGCTTGACGTTCTTGAACTCCTTGGCGTGGATCATGATCTCCTCCGCCGTGCCCTCCATGCCGGCCAGCGGCTGGTGGATCATGATCCGCGCGTTGGGTAGGGCCCGCCGTTTGCCCTTGGTGCCCGCCGTGAGGAGCACCGCGCCCATGCTCGCCGCCTGGCCGATGCAGTAGGTGGCCACGTCACAGGTCACGAACTGCATCGTGTCGTAGATCGCCAGGCCGGCCGTGACGCTGCCGCCGGGGGAGTTGATGTACAGGTGGATGTCCGACTTGGGGTCTTCGGACTGCAGAAACAGCAGTTGCGCCACGATCGCGTTGGCCACGTCGTCGTTGACCTGCGTGCCCAGGAAGATGATCCGGTCCTTGAGCAGGCGGGAGTAGATGTCCATCGCCCGCTCTTCGCGGCCGCTCTTCTCGATCACGAAGGGAATCAGTGGCATGGCTGGCAGAAGTTTCAGGCGGGCCGCGCGGCCCGAGGGGGTCAGTCGGACTCGGCCTCGGCTTCGACCGGCGGCTTCGTGAGCACCTCGTCGACGAGGCCGTATTCCTTGGCCTCGGTGGCCGTCAGGTAGCGGTCGCGGTCGGTGTCCCGCGCGATTTGCTCGATCGGCTGGCTGGTGTGGGTGGCGAGGATCTCGTTGAGCACGGCACGGGTCTTGAGAATCTCGTCGGCCTGGATCTCGATGTCGCTCACCTGGCCGCCCACCTGCCCGTAGGGCTGATGAATCATCACCTTGGCGTGGGGCAACGCGAACCGCTTACCCCGCGACCCACCGGCCAAGAGCACCGCGCCGCCGCTGGCCGCCAGGCCGACGCAGTAGGTCGCCACCGGGCAGGAGAGGATCTGCATCGTGTCGTAGATCGCCATCGTGGCGGTGACGCTGCCGCCCGGCGAGTTGATGTAGAAGTGGATGTCCTTGCGGCGATTCTCGCTCTGCAGGTAGAGCAGTTTCATCACGACTTCGTTGGCGTTGCCGTCGTAAATCTCGCCCTGCAGGAGGATGATCCGATTCTCGAGGAGCAGGTCGCCGAGCGTCATCGTCCGCTGCCGCTGGTAATCGCGGTAGGCGGTCGAGGCTCGCGGTGGCTGGAAACCAGTCATGGGCGTCATCAGGCGGGGTGTTGGGCGGGGGAGTGGGAAACAGCCAACCGGGCCGGATCAGCCGCGGCCGGGCCGGGCGGCCGGCTCGGCATGCTCGGCCACGGGGATTTCATCCTCCCCGATCACGGCTCCGCAGACGGCGTGATCGACCGCCTCGGTGTCGGGCTTCGGGAACTCGAACGGGATATCCTTAAAGGTGGCCTTCGACGTGATCAGGTCGACCGTCTTCCGCTCGATGATCTGGTTGCGGAGCACGTCCATCAGGCCGCGCCGCTCGAGGCTGGCCCGCACCCGCCGCGGCGACTCACCCGACTGCTCGGCGATCGCCCGGATCTCGGCGTCGTAGTCGGCGCCATCGTCGGCGATCTTCTCCTCCTCGGCGATCCGCTCGAGGATGAAGTGCTCCTTGAGGGCCCGGGCCGTGCTGGCCAGCACCGTCTGTCGCAACTCGTTGACGTGGCGACGGATGGAGTCGTCGTCGAAGCCGCTGCGGCGGAGCTCGAGGATCGCCCGCTCGAGTTCCCGCTGCGCCTGGCGACGGAGCAGGTCGGGCGGCAGGTCCCAGGAGGCTGACGCGGTCAGGGCGGCGGCCACCTGCTGGCGGACCTGCCTGCGGCGGTGGTATTCGAGGCGGCCTTCCAACTGTCGGCGAATCGCGTCGCGGAGGGCCTGCTCGCTCTCGAAGCCACCGAGCTCCTCAAGCAGCGCCGGGGTGAGGGTGGGCAGTTCGTGCGTCTTGACCTCGACGATCTCCACCGACAACGTCGCGTCCTTACCGCGGAGCGGCTCGAGGGCCGCCTCGTCGGAGACCCGCACCGCCGCCTCGAACGTATCGCCCGGCTTGGCCTTGGCCACGAGCGTGTCGAAGCCCTCGAGCGAGGCGTCGGCGAAGGAGAGCTTCGGGCGGACCACGATCTCGAGCTCCTCGGCCTCGGAGAGCCGCTCGCCTGAGTCGCTGAAGCGGAGGTTGGCGACGACGAGGTCGCCAACCGCCGGCGACCCGCCGGCAGGCACGAACCGACCCCGTTCGCGAAGGATGTTGTCAAGTGCCTCCTCGACGTCGGCATCGCCGATCTCACGGGCCGGACGGGAGATCGAGAGCCCCTTCCACTCGGGCAGGTCGAACTCGGGCCGCACTTCGATCGAGAACTCGAACGTCAGCGGGCCATCGTCGGGCAGGATCACCGCCGCCATGTCGAGATCGGGCTCACTGATCGGCGAGAGCTTGCCGCTGTCGGACACCTGCGCCAGCGCGTCGGTGACCAGCTTCGAGCGGATCTGCTCGACCAGCTCACTCTTGAAGCGGCTGCTGACGAGCCGGCGCGGGGCGCGGCCCGGCCGGAAGCCGGGCAGGAGCGCCGACGGCATCAGGTCGCCGATCGCGTCGTCGCGATAACGGTCGATGTCAGCGCGGGGAACGGTGACCTTCACCCGCCGTCGGCAGGTCGAGACCTCCTCGATCGCGATACCGAGGTCGAGAGACCGGGGCCCGGTCTCGCCCTCGGGCGAGGCCACGGCCGAGGACGAATCGGACGCAGGTGACGACATCGGCTGACTGATCCGGCGACGGGAGGGAAGGCAGGGAGAAAGGGGAAGCGGGTGATGGGATTCGAACCCACGACAACCACGTTGGCAACGTGGTGCTCTACCAACTGAGCTACACCCGCAGCGTGCTGTCGGAACGGTCGCCTGGAGGGCTTCGGCCCGGCCATGCAGGGGCCGCCGTGCCCCGGGAACCCCGCGATTATAGGGCTCCGCCGGGGTGTCGCAAGGTCACCGGCCGGGCAGGGACCGGTTTCTGCGGGGGCTGGGCAAGGGCTCGTGTTCGAGGGCGGTCACGGCGGTACACTTCAGGGTCCGCTTTCCGCGGCCCCGGGCCCTGCCGCCGCGGCAGCCGTCATGGAACTCCGCTTCATCTTCAAATCGACGTCCGGCAAGCCGAGGGTGCATTCCAAGCGGTTGCCGATTATCGTCGGCCGCTCCGACGGCGAAGACGTCAAGCTGCGGATTCCCAAGGACGCGATCAGCCGGCGGCACTGCGAGTTCCTGCTCGACGAGGCCGGGCAGGTCTGCATCCGGGACTTGGAATCGACCAACGGCACCTTTCTGGAGGGCCGCCAACTCAAACCCCGCGTCGCCACGCCGGTGGCGTCGGGAGCGAGCGTTTGGCTCGGCAACGTCCCCTTCCGCGTGGAGTACGCGGCGGCCGCGGCCGAGGATGCGACGCACGACAGCGAGACGATCCCGATCGAGGCCGAGGAGGAGCCGCCGCGGGCGAAGCCACGGCCAATGAAGGACACGCCGGCCCCGGCGGTCGCTGCCGATCCGCCGACAGCCACCGTCTGGGTGCCGATCGACCCTCCCGTGGCCGCCGAGCAGCCGGGCGACGCCGCGTTCACCTTCCTGGGCGAGGCGGCATCGGGGAAGGCCGCCGCGGCGGACGAGGAG
>Ga0194129_10000781_pt1 | contig 57755 bp, 57 predicted proteins | sample TA2KigCa35mmetaG_FD_150862 | JGI IMG/M metagenome (GOLD analysis project Ga0194129, IMG submission 150862) | Freshwater microbial communities from Lake Tanganyika, Tanzania - TA2015038 Kigoma Deep Cast 35m | ecosystem: Environmental > Aquatic > Freshwater > Lake | place: Tanzania: Lake... | reverse complement strand
GGCCCTGCCGTGGTTCATCGCGCGCGTGACGTAGATGCTGCCGAGCTTCTTGGGGTAGCCCTGGAACCATCCCCGCCCGATCGCGAAGTCGGTCGTCACCCAGATCAGCACGCAGCGGCTGTACGTCGTACCGGCGTATGAGCAGCGCACGACCGCGAATGTCTCGAGGTATTGCGAGCGCGAGGGGTCGAGCAGCTCGCGACCCTCGGCGCTGCAGGACTGCCAGTCGGCCCAGATGAAGGCGACCGCACCCGGGTCCTCGGGTGCGAGGTCGAGATCGGGCGGCAGGAGTGCGAGGACGCGCTCGACATCCGTGCGGTACTCGACGGTCAGGAGGGTGCCGGAGTAGTGCCAGGGCATCTCCGGTACGAGGGCCGAGCCGCCGTCGGGGGAGTAGGGAGGGAGGAATCCGGCCACAATCCCAGCCTACCCGGGATCGTTCGGACCCGAACCAATTTCCCGAATGTGCTTGACCCGGGACCCGCCGTACGTCACGCTCGCGTTCATTAGGGCCCATACGATCACCGGGCCCCCGCACCCCGGAGGGCACCCCATGGCCGACCTTCAGCCGGCACCCCCCGAGACACCCGAGACCTCCCTGCGCAAGGGACGCATCGGTGTCCTCGGCATCGTCTTCTTCGTCGTCGCGTTTGCCGCTCCACTGGTGGGCCTGACGGGCGCAGTCCCCGTAGCCGTCGTCCTAGGCAATGGAGCCGGAGTGCCCGGCGCTTACCTCACCGTAGCCATCGTCCTGCTGCTCTTCAGTGTCGGATACGCCGCGATGAGCCAGCACGTCACCAACGCCGGCGCATTCTTCGCCTACGTCGGCCGCGGCCTTGGCATCAACGTCGGGGTGGGCTCGGCGTTCGTCTCTCTCATGGCCTACCTCACTATTCAGCTCGCCGTCTACGGCTTCTTCGGCGCCGTGATGGGTGGCACGATGGCAGCGAACTTCGGCATCGAGCTCTCGTGGTGGGTCTGGGTGCTCATCGCCTGGGTCGTCGTGCTGATCCTCACCTTGCTGTCAGTCGATATCGGCGCCAAGGTCCTCGGCGTCCTGCTGACCCTGGAAATCCTGTCTGTCGTCATCACCGCCATCGCCGTCTTCGTCAAAGGTGGCCCGGAGGGCGTGAACTTCGGAGCGTCGTTCGCGCCGGGGGCTGTGATCGCCGGTGGGATCGCGGGCACGGCCGGCATCGCCCTGGCCTTCGCCTTCGCCTCCTACATCGGCTTCGAGGCCACTGCCATCTACGGCGAGGAGTCACGCGAGCCCAAGAAGACCGTGCCGCGGGCCACCTACACGGCGATCATCCTGATCGGCCTGGTGTTCGCCTTCGTCACGTTTGCCATGGTGACCGCGATGGGTTCCTCCACCGTTGTCGACCAGGTGCTCGAGCGTTCGGCAATAGACGGGGAGCCACTGCTCGATCCGGCCGCCGTTCTCTTCTCGATCGGATCCGAGTACGTCGGCGAGTGGATGGGTACCGTCATGAGCTGGCTGGTCCTCAGCAGCCTCTTCGCCGCTCTGCTCGCCGTGCAGAACTCATCGGCCCGCTACTTCTTCGCGATGGGTCGCGCGGGTGTGTTCAGCAAGCGCCTCGATCACACCAACCGCTTTGGCGCACCGGGCAATGGTTCGATTGCCGTATCGATCATCACCGCCATCGTTGTCGCGATTTTCGTGATTCTCAGTCTCGACCCGATCCTCAACCTCTTCTACTGGGCATCCGCTGTCGCCGTGATCGCGATCGTTCTGGTCGAGATACTCGTGAGCATCGCGGTGATCGCCTACTTCCGCAAGACAAAGGCGGACACCCGGGTCTGGCACACGATGATCGCACCCATCCTGGCCATCATGGGTCTCGTGCTCGGGCTCTACCTGCTGATGAGTCGCTTCGCAATCTTCGCCGGCACGGCGGCTGAGGGCACCGACCCAACCCAGCAGGCCTGGGCACTCAATCCGCTTGGATGGGTTCTCGTGCTCAGCCCGTTCGGGATCTTCATCGTCGGACTCATCGTCGGCGCGCTGCGACGCAAGGACCAGAACGAAGACGCGATTGCCGACCTCGTGACCTAATCCGTTGAGTGGCGACTTATATTGCCCGACACGCCGTAGAAGGACCGCATATGTCGCCACTCAACGGGATGCTCCAGCAGATTGACGTCTCCCCAGAGGAGGACGCGCGGCGCCGGCGGGAGTTCCCTGTCGGCGCCGGCGTGACTTTGGCCGACCTCGAGGATGCCGGCCGCGAGCAGGTGCTTGATGACCTGCGCGAACGCGAGCCGGTCACCTGGCTTCCTGCCCTCGGCGGCTGGCTCATCACCAAGCGCGAGCCCGCTCGGCAGATGCTGCTGCCGAAGTCCGGCGCGACCGTCGAGGCGGAGCAAAATATGGTGCGCGCCTCCCTCGGGCGCATGATGCTCACCGTCGACGGCGATGAGCACGAACGCTACCGGCAGCCGTTCGAGGTGCCCTTCCGTGCGCGCGAGACCGCGAGCGCGTACGCCGAGCCGATCCGCGCGTACGCACGCGAGCTCATCTGGCGCATCCAAGGCGAGACTGAGTTGACCGAGGCCTTCGCGGCACCTTTCGCGGTGGGCGTCGCCGCGCAGGTGATCGGCCTGCCACTCGATGACATCCGCAAGATCGACGGCTTCTACTCGGCGTTCGCCGCCGCCATGGAATACACCGGCGATCCCGAGCCGCTGCGACGTGCCGAGGCTGCGCGCGCTGAACTCACCGACCTGCTCGTGCAGGGACTCTCGCGCTCGGCGGTCGTATCGGAGTCCGATCTCACCCCGGACGAGGTGGCCGCGCAGTTGCGCGTGGTCATGTTCGGGGCCATCGAGACCATCCAGGCGTCGGTGCTGACCACCCTCATGCTGCTGCTCCAGCACCCGGAGTCAATGGCGCAGGTGCGTGCCGATTCATCGTTGCTGGTGGGGGCCGTCGACGAGGCGATCCGATGGATGCCCCCGGTGGCCTTCATCGAGCGCTGGACGGATGCGCCGGTCACCCTCGAGGGCGTCACGATCGGCGCCCGGGAGTTCGTCGGGGTGTCCGTGATCGCCGCGAATCGTGATCCCTCGGTGTTCGAGGATCCGCTGCGCTTCGACATCCGCCGGCCGAATGCTCGGCACGGCCTGTCCTTCTCGTCGGGCGCGCACCACTGCCTCGGCGTTCACCTAGCCAGAATGCAGACGGTCATCGCCCTCGAGGAGATGCTGACCGCGTGGCCGACGATCCACCTGGTGTCGGTGACACCGCCGAGCGGGTTCGCCTTCCGCCGCCCCTCAGACATGGTGGTGGCCCCTCACCCCTGAGTGCAGTGGCGGGTCGTGCTGTCAGCGAGAGCGAGTCGCGCAGCACAACCCGCCACTCAGCGGGATGGGTGAGGGATCTCGCCGGATCCGCGCTCGATCAGGCGCGTGGGCACCACGTTGGTCGCGGCCGTCGATTCCCGGCCGAGTGCCCGCTCGGCAGCGAGTCGTCCGATGGCGTGCGGGTCCTGCGCGATGACCGTCACGCCGGGTTGCAGGAGGTCGGCCAGCTCGAAATCGTCGAAGCCCACCAGCGCGACGTCGTACTGCAGGCCCTTGCGCTGCAGCGTGGCCGCCGCCGTCATCGTGATCAGGTCCTGCCCGGTAAACAGCGCCGTGGGCGGCTCCGCCAGCGACAGGAGCGCCTCCACGTGGTCGGCGGCCGACGATCGCGTGGCCCCCTCCCGTCGCACGAGGGTCATGTCGAGGGGGATCCCGGCCGCATTGAGGGCCTCGACGTAGCCCGCGAAGCGCTCGCGTGCGGTGTAGATCGACGGATCACGGCCGATGTAGCCGATGCGCAGATGTCCGTGGGTGATCAGGTGCTCGACTCCCCGGCGCGATCCCGCGCGGTTGTCGGTGAGTACGACGTCGACGTCGAGACGCGTGGCTGGCCTGTCGACGAGCACGATGCGTGTGCCCTCGCTGGCCGCCTGGGCAAGGTGCGCGAAGTCACCCTCGGCCGGAGCGGTGATCAGCGCGTCGACCTGGCGTGCGACGTACGCGCGAGTCATGTCGCGTTCGCATCCAAAATTGAGGTCGGTACTGGAGGCGAAGACCGCGATGCCGTGCGAGCGCGCCACCTCTTCGATACCGCGCAGCAGTGCGGCGAAGAAGGGGTTGCCGACATCATCGAGGAGTACGCCGAGCGTGCCGGTGCGCCCGTCCGCTCGCCGCAGCGCGGTTGCCGCGGCATTGGGCCGGTAGCCGAGCGCATCTGCAGCCTCGCGCACGCGGGCCGTCACTCCAGGTGAGACACCCGGCTCGCCATTGACGACCCGGGACACTGTCTTGAAGCTGACCCCGGCCCGGGCGGCCACATCGCGCAACGTGGGGCGCCGAGTGCCTGGGGGAGCCGATAACGTTCCCATAACGGTGCTTGTCACCCCCCGGGAAGCCATTGACGGCGTCTGATTGGAGGCCATAGAAAACCCCTACGACAACGTTGTCAAGGTCTCAAGGCACCAACGATTGCGTAACAAGGCGTCCGCCCCGGTTGCGCTATCGGCCGAGGCAGGACAGGTTGCGTACACCCCCGGGGTCAACCGACCCCCCTTGAAGAGGAGAGTCTTCATGGCACGTGCTTCATTCGGAGGCCGGCGTCTCGCCATTGTGGCGTCCGCCGGTGTCCTTGCGCTTGGGCTCGCCGCCTGTGGTGGCAGTTCAGGCGGTGGCGAGTCGTCAAGCGCGGCTCCCGCTCCCGATTCATCGAGCGCCGCTCCGGCGCCCGCTCCCGCCGAGCCCGTCAAGGTGACGCTGATCACCAAGGATTCGACCAACCCATTCTTCGTCGCCATGCAGGAAGGCGCGAAGGAGGCCGCTGCGGCTTCGGGCGTGGAGCTCACCGTCGGCTCCGGTTCTGCTGAGGGTGACGACGCGGGCCAGATCGCCCTGATCGAGCAGGCCATCGCGCGCGGTGATGCCGGCATCCTCATCACGCCGATCTCGGTCAACGTCAACGCGGCGATCGAGCAGGCGCGCGCCGCGGGCCTATATGTCATCGCACTGGACACCCCGACCGATCCGCCGGACGTGGTCGACATCACATTCGCGACGGACAACTGCCTCGCGGGTGAGGCCATCGGCCAGTGGGCCGCTGGCTGGCTCAATGGCGAGAAGGCAACGATCGCCCGCCTCGTGATCTTCAACGATCGCATGGTGTCCGTTGACTACTGCCGTGACAATGGCTTCCTCAAGGGCATGGGCATCGACATCAAGGACCTCACCATCATGGGTGACGAGGCCGAGACGGGCACGTACTCCACCGGTGCCGGTGGCGACTACGAGATCGTCTGCCTCGAGGCCACGGGTGCCAACCAGGAGGGTGGCCGCGCGGGCATGGAGAAGTGCCTCGCTGCCAACCCCGACATCAACGTCGTCTACACGATCAACGAGCCGACCGCCTTCGGTGCCGCTGAGGCCCTCAAGGCTGCTGGCAAGACGATCGGCACCGACGTCATCATCGTCTCGGTCGACGGCGGTCTCGCCGGCGTCGAGGCTGTGAAGGCGGGCGAGATCCAGGCCACGTCGCAGCAGTACCCGCTGCTCATGGCCAAGCTCGGCGTCGAGGCCATCAAGACCATCGCTGACGGCGGTGCTCCACCCTCGCCCACCTCGGCCAACGGTGAGTTCTTCGACACCGGTGTGAAGCTCTGCACCGAGCAGCCGATGGACACCGTCACCGCCGCCGAGCAGTGGACGGCACAGGAGTGCATCGACAACGCCTGGGGCTAAGCGGTCCTCGGTAGTAGGGCAGGAGTGCGGGGCGGCTTTACCAAAAGCCGCCCCGCACTTTCCTTATCCGGCTACGCTCCCCCTCACGCACGATTGACCGGAGGTTGATGTGAGTTCCACGGCCCCCACCACGGCAGCGGACGAGTTTGCCCATCGCGCGACCCCCATGCAAAAGGTGCAGTCCTCACTGCACCGCTACCCTTGGCTGAGTCCGCTCGTCGTCCTGGCCCTGCTGCTGGTTATCTTCGGCGTCCTAGGGCTCGTCCTGGGCGTCGGTGATCTCGAGAACCTCTTCAAGCCCGGCACGATCTCGCTGATGCTTCAGCAGACGGTCATTATCGGCACGCTGGCCATCGCACAGACCCTTGTCATCCTCACGGCTGGCATCGATTTGAGTATCGGCGCGATCATGGTCTTCGCCCAGATGTTCATGGCCAATCTCGCCGTCTACACGACCGCGTCCAACGTCACCTTCATGGCCGGTCAGAATCCCGTGCTCGCCGTCTTTATTGGCTTGATCGTGGCGACACTCGCCGGCGGACTTAACGGCTTCCTCATCGTCAGATTCAATCTGCCGCCGTTCATCGTCACCCTGGGCACGCTGAGTATCTTTACGGCCCTCACGCTCATCCTCTTTAAGGCCCGCACTATCCAGGGCAAGGAGATGCCCGACTTCATGCTGCTCATGAGCACGAAGCTCGAGATCGGGCCACTGACCTTTACGCTCGGTCTCATCGTCATGCTCCTGCTGTACGTTCTCTTCGCCTACATCCTCCGCGGCACGGCCTGGGGCACGCACGTGTACGCCGTAGGTGATGATCCGGCCGCCGCCGAGCTCTCCGGCATCAACGTCAAGCGCGTGCTCTTCAGCGTGTACGTCGTTGCAGGTGTCGTTATCGGCATCGCCGCATGGATCACGATCGGACGCACAGCGGCCGCAAGCCCCAACGTCGCGCCCGAGATCAACCTGGAGACAATCACCGCTGTCGTAATCGGCGGCACGTCACTCTTCGGTGGGCGCGGGCGACTCCTCGGGACGCTGCTCGGAACATTCATCATCATCGTTCTTGACTTCGGCCTCTCCTTGGCGGGCCTGGACCAGGCCTATCGCGTGCTCGCGATCGGCGTCCTCGTCATCGCCGCCGTGGCCGTCGACCAGTGGATTCGGAAGGTGAAGGTATGACAACAACCTCCACGACCCAGCCCATCGTCCAGGCTAAGGACCTCAACAAGTCCTTCGGTCGCGTTATCGGTCTCGCCGACTGCAACTTCGAGCTCTACCCCGGCGAGGTGATCGCAGTGGTGGGCGACAACGGCGCCGGGAAGTCCACGCTCATCAAGTGCCTTTCCGGCGCCCTTACGCCCGACTCGGGAGAGATGCACATCGACGGCGAGGAGGTCTTTTTCAAGTCGACTAATGACTCGCGCGCCAAGGGCGTCGAGACCGTCTACCAGACCCTCGCTGTCGCGCCCGTGCTCGACATCTCCGAGAACCTCTATCTCGGCCGCGAGATCCGCAAGAAGGGCATCCTCGGCACGGTCTTCCGGAGCCTGGACAAGAAGCGTATGCGCAAAGAGGCAATGCAGAGCCTCAACGACCTCGGCGTGCTCACGGTGCAGAGCATCACGCAGTCGGTGGAGACCCTCTCGGGTGGTCAGCGCCAGGCGGTGGCCGTGGCCCGGGCCGGTGCCTTCGGCAGCAAAGTCGTCATCCTCGACGAGCCCACCGCCGCTCTCGGTGTCAACGAGTCCGCGCGCGTGCTCAAGCTCATCAGGGACCTGCGCGATCGCGGGATGAGCATCATCCTCATCTCCCACAACATGCCCCAGGTCTTCGACGTCGCCGACCGCATCCATGTGCAGCGCCTGGGCCGGCGGGCCGCGGTGGTGACCCCGCAGTCGCATCAGATGAACGACGTCGTCTCGATCATGACCGGCGCCATGACAGTGCCGGAAGACCAGCAGCAACTGACGCCAGTGCGCTAGACGCCTCCGCCAGGCTCGTCGTGCGGACTTTGGGGGCTGACAAGGCTACGCCGGGGCCGCTGACCTACGTGCGCGTGCCGTGACCAATCCCTGACTAATCGGCCACGCCCATGCCTCCTGTCGGGTTGAATGCTCCTATGTCCGGCTCGCTCTCCGCTGATGTGGTCATCATCGGAAGTGGCATGGGCGGATCGACCCTCGCCTACGGCCTGGCCCAGCGGGGCATGGATGTGATCGTGCTGGAGCGCGGACACCACTTGCCCAAGGAGCCGCAAAACACCTCGCCGGAGGCGGTGTTTGTGCAGCGTCGCTACAAGCCCGACGACACCTGGTATTCCGCAGATGGCACGCCTTTCGCACCCGGCGTGCACTACATCGTGGGCGGCAACACCAAGGTCTACGGATCCTCGCTCCCGCGCCTACGAGAGCGTGACTTCGCCGAGACGGTCTATCCGGCGGGTGTTTCGCCGAAGTGGCCCTTTACCTATGCCGATCTCGAGCCCTACTACTGCCGGGTCGAGGCCCTCTACAACGTGCATGGCACCCCGGGCCCCGGTGATGACGCTGCACCGCCCAATGAGCCGTGGAGAAGCCAGCCCTACCCCTATCGAGCGCTCGCCCATGAGCCTTATGTCGCGCAGACCCTCGATCGGCTGCGCGCCCAGGGTCTGCACCCGACGACCACCGCGATGGGGGTCGACCTGCGCCCTGGAGGCCGGTGCATACGATGTGGCACCTGCGACGGATTCCCGTGCCGGTGGGATGCCAAGTCCGATGCGCAGGTGTGCGCCCTCGAGCCGGCTATCGCCACGGGTCGCGTGCGCCTGGTGACAGGTGCGTACGTCGATCGCCTCGAGACGGATGCTTCCGGTCGCATCGCGCGGGCTGTCGGCAGTCTGGAGGGTGAGCCGCTGGAGGTGAGCGGCCGCGTCTTCGCCGCGTCTGCCGGGGCGGCCAACTCCGCAGCCCTTCTTCTGCGAAGCGGCGTCGCCAACTCCTCCGGACTCATCGGCACCCGCTACATGGTGCATAACAACACCCACATCGCCGCAATCGATCCACGCCGACCCAACGACGTGATCTTCCAGAAGACCGCGTGCGTGAACGACTTCTATGACGATCTGGGAGATGGCTTCCCGGGTGGCACGTTGCAGCTCATCGGCAAGGTCCAGGCATCCATGATGAAGACCCACGCGACCAAGGCGCCGCTGTCGGTGCTCAAGCCCATGGCAGCGCGCAGCATGGAGTGGCTCGTCATGACGGAGGACACTCCCGATCCGCGCAATCGCATCTATCTCGACTCGGCCGGCCGCGTCACCGTCTCATGGACGCGCACCAACTACGACCGCCACGAACTCATGCTGGCGAAGGCCCGGTCGGTGCTGCGTAAGGCCGGCTATGTCGCGATCTTCGAGCAGCGCTTCGACATCTCAATGAATTCCCACATGTGCGGCACGGCGGTGGCCGGAGAGGACCCGCGGACCAGCGTGCTCGATCCTTTCTGCCGGAGCCATGACCTCGCCAACCTCTACGTTGTGGACTCGGCGTTCTTCCCGTCGTCGGGGGCACAAAACCCGGCCCTGACGATCGCGGCCAACGCCCTCCGTGTGGCCGAATCGATACCCGCCTGACTCACATCGCGGTGTAAGCGAGCGCTAGCCGCCTCCATGTCCAGCGAGCCCCTCTACCTCGTCGCCGTCTTCAAGCCTCGCATGGGGGTGGCCGACGTGGTCGTGGAGCGCCTGCGTCTCATGCGAGATGCCACCCGCGAGGAGCCGGGTGATGTCTATATGAAGCTCGTCGGGGGTGCCGGGTCCGAGACCTGGTGCATGTTCGAGAAGTTCGTCTCGCGCGAGGCGTGGGATGTGCACATGACCCAGCCGCGCGTAACCGACGGCAACGTATTCCTCGCCGACAACTTATGCGAGCCGACACAGCTTCGCTTCTGCACCGAGAAGTAGGCCGCGGGCTCGTCTGCGGTCGTGAGGTCTTCGTGATTAAACGGCGGCGGGTCGGCGACTGAGTTCGCTGATCGCCTCCACGATGGCATCGGGCGCCTCCCAGTTGAGCATGTGACCCGCGCGAGGTACCCACCACGCCTGCGCACCCGGGATCCCCTCCGCGAGCCGTTCGGACTGCCACGGTGGAGTCGTGGCGTCCTTGTTGCCACACAGCACGATCGTGGGAATCGTGATCTTGTGAAGCCGGTCGCCGCGATCCTCGACCGTGAAGGCCTCCAGGATCGGCAGCAGCGACCGGTGGTCGGCCTTGCGGAAGGTGTCGAGGAAGACCTGCACTATCGCTGGCGACGGGTCGTCGCCGCAGATGCTCGCTCCAAAGATTGTACCGACGGCATCATTGGCGACGATCCGCTGGAGCATGCCCGACTTGATGAGCGGGATCTGCGCCTTGTTCTGGGGCGCACCGCGTAGGACATCGCCGGGGAAGGTGGACATAAGGATGAGCCCGCGCAGTCGCTCCGCGACGCCCGGCACGTCCAACACGGCGGCGATCGCCAGGAATCCACCCATGGAGTGCGCGAGAAGGACTGCATCGTCCGCACCCACGTGCTCCAGCACGGCTAGGTAGTCGCCGGCCATCGATGCGGTGGTGATCCCGTCGGTGCCGATGGTCGATTGGCCGTGCCCACGCTGGTCGAAAGCAACCACCCGGTAACCGCGTTCGAGGAGCATGTCCCATACGACATTCCACTCGATCACCGTCATGTAGATGCCGTGGGCGAAGACGACCGTGGGCCCGGACCCGGCCGTGACGACGCGGATTCGCGTGCCATCAGGGCGCTCGGCGAAGGAGGTCTCGCCCTGGGGCTCGATCCGGAGTTGCTCGAGGGGGAACGGATCGGCGGCCTTGCGGATGTGCTCGGCCTTGCGGCGGGTGGCGAGCGCTGTTGCCCCTGCCGCGGCGGCGGCGACGGCTCCCAAAGCGAGCATGCGCTTCATCGATTCCTCCTTGCCTCGCCCGCGAGGCTAGACCCTCCGTGCGCGTCGAGTGAGCAGTTATGCCGAATCCACCTCCGAGCGTAGGCTCGCACCGCTCCTCAGTGGAAGGGGGTGGCGGATCGGTACGGATGGGGTTGGATATCGGGGTGAAGCGCGCCGCTGACTGCCGGGTCGACGACCTCGTCGCCATCGTCGATCAGGTGACCCTCCTGGACGACTACCCGCTGGCCCATCGGGTGGATCACAATGTGCTTATCTACTCGGCTGCCGCCCTCGTCGGCGTCGATCGGGAGCAGGCGCTGACCGAACTCGCTCGGGCGCTTTCGACCGGTCCGGGCGTGATCATCGTCGAGGCCGCGATGGCGGCCGACGTGGTGGATCGCGCCACGGGCGTCTTCTTCCAGGTCATCGACGAGCAGCATCGCGCCGGGCAATCGGTCGGCGACCACTTTGCGAAGCCGGGCGCCAATGACCGCATCTGGAACTCCTTGGAGAAGCTGGCCATCGCTGATCCGGCGACCTTCGTCGACTATCACGGCAACGCGGTCATCGACCTGGTGGCAACCGCATGGCTCGGACCCGCCTATCAGATGACCGCCCAGGTGAATGTCGTCAATCCCGGCGGGGTCGCGCAGGTCCCGCACCGCGACTACCACCTGGGCTTCATGTCGGCGGCGCAGATCGAGTCCTACCCCGACCACGTGCATGACCTGTCGCCGGTCCTGACCCTCCAGGGGGCGATCGCGCACGATGACACGCCTTTGGAGACCGGCCCGACCATGCTGCTGCCGCATTCGCAGAAGTATCCGGGCGGTTACCTAATCGCCGGGCGTGACGACTTCGCGGACTACACGGCTCAGGCGTGCGTGCAGGTGCCCTTCGCCAAGGGTGATGCGATCTTCTTCAATCCTGCGCTTATCCACGGTGCGGGCACCAACCACACCGCCGACGTGCGGCGCATGGTCAACCTGCTGCAGGTGTCCAGTGCCTTCGGTCGTGCCATGGAGAGCATCGACCGCGAGCGCATCGTGCTGGCGATCTATCCGGAGCTCCTGGCACGCGGCGACGACCCGCGCGCGGAGATTGCCCTGCGCTCGGCTGCGGAGGGCTATCCCTTCCCCACCAACCTCGACCGCGACCCTCCGGTCGGCGGCCTTGCACCCGCAAGCCAAGCGTCCATCGTGCGCGAGGCGCTCGCCGCGGGTCGAGCCATGGATGAGCTGCGGACCGCCCTGGAGGATCACGCCACCAGACGGGAGACATCGTGAGCGAGCCACTGCGCATCGGCGTCATCGGCACCGGCCGGATCGGCCGCATGCATGCGGGCTACATCGCCAGACAGACCCCCCGTGCGACGCTCGCGGCGGTCAGCGATGTCAATCCGGCGTTCGCTGCCGAGGTGGGGGGGATGTACGGCGTGCCGGCGCTCGGCCCCGATGAGGTCATCGCTTCGTCGGACGCGGTGGCTATCTGCACGTCGACCGATACGCACGTCGACTACATCATCGATGCAGCCGAGGCGCGCAAGGCGATCTTCTGCGAAAAGCCCATCAGTCTCGATCTGTCGCAAGTCGATCGCGTGGCCGCGGTGCTCGAGCGCACGGGAGTGTCCTTCATGGTCGGCTTCAATCGTCGTTTCGATCCGGGGCACCGCGCGGTGCGGGATGCGGTGTTGAGCGGACGCATCGGCGAGGTCCGCATGGCTCGCGTCACCAGTCGTGACCCGTCGCCACCCCCGGTCGACTACGTCCGCGTGAGCGGGGGCATCTGGGTCGACATGATGATTCACGACTTCGATATGGCTGCATTCGTCGTGGGCTCCCCGATCGTCCAGGTATGGGCGCAGGGCGCCAATCTCATCGATCCGGCGATCGGCGAGGTGGACGACGTCGATGTCGCGGTGGCTGTGCTCACGCACGCCAATGGAGCCATCACCACCATCGACATCTCGCGCGAGGCGCCCTATGGCTACGACCAGCGAGTCGAGGTGCTCGGATCCCTGGGGATGGCCGTGTCGGACAATGAGCGTCTCAATTCCAGTGAGGTCTACCTCAAGGGCGAGACGCATCGGCCCGTGCTGCCCAACTTCTTCATCGAGCGCTATGAGACGGCCTACCGCGATCAGTGGCGCTGCTTCACCGACTACGTCCTCGATGGCGGGCCGTCGCCGGTGTCGCTCGCCGAGGGGCGGGCCCCGGTCGTGGTAGCGGCTGCGGCGGCCGAGAGTGCCCGGGCCGGACGAGCGGTCTCGGTCTAGCCGTGATGATGTTCTAGATGCGGGGGAGCACCCCGCGAAGTGCATCCCAGTCATCGATGCCGCAGCCGTTGTTACGCTGGATGATGACATCGACTAGGCGACCATCGACCTCGCCACGGATGCGTGCGCGTTGCGGACCGCCGTAAATCTCCGTGCAGATCCGACCGTGGTCGGGCCAGAGAACGTCCCCATTCAACTTGAGTGACCGACACGCACGGCTTGCGAAGCCCGGGCACGTGATCTCGGATCGCTCCTTGGTCTTGCCCCCGTCCATTGACACAACGACGGTGATTCGCGCCTTGAATTCAGACGCGCTGGCTGATGACGAGCCAGCAGCAGCCATTCCGAAGACGGCGACCGCCAAACAGCCGACGAGCGCCAGAGAACGCCGTAGCGTGAATTCGCTGCTTCTCACGAGGCCATGGTAAGTGTCGATCACTTCTCGTGAGCGCAAAGGGGAAGAATTCGCAGCCATTCCCACGGGGAGCCTGGTAGCTCCCGGCGCTTCCACGCACCCCACGTGTCGGTTGACGCGTCGTAGTCACGGAAACGGTCGCCGGAGAAGACCACGCCCTTGCCACTGGCTGCCATCGTGGCGAGCCACGCCCGAGCGTCGTCTGCTCCGAGGTCGTACTCGACGGGATACCAGTTGCATGAGGCCTCGGGATTGGCTTGGGCCGCGGGGACTGTCAGGAGTCCAAGACCAATAGCTGCGGCGGCGTGAGCGGTGACAAATCGGCGGGGGGTCAGGGGATTAGGCGGGATCGGCGGAGTGAACTCCGGTTCTTGAGAGAATCCCCAGGGTCCGGGTAGCCACGGCGGCAAGCGGAGCGAGCGTGTCGTCCGCAGCAGGGCCGGATCGGGTTCACCACGAGTGTCCGCAGTCGGCGTACGGGCGAGGGAGAAGCCCCGGGCATGCTTCACGGAAACTTGCGGGGCGCCTTGGCATCTAGGCATCGACACCGTCGATCGCGGCTACACCCCGCGGCGCTGCGCCTTCAGTCCGATGTCCATTCGCTCGCGCGCATCGCGCACGCCAGCTCGTTCGCTCACCTCGGGAACGCCCACCTGCCAGAACGCCCCGCCCTCGGTCCAGTCGGACTCTCGCACCCGCATGCTGATGACATTGACGCCTGGCTGCTGATCCGCGAGCGCCGCACGCAACTCGTCGATGTCGCCCACGCTCACGGCGCGAGCTCCCATGGCGGCGGCGTGCGCGCGGAAGTCAACGCGCGCCCCCGTGTGGCCGTGCGATTCGCGCAGCATGTTGTTGTAGGAAGCCCCGCCCTGGCCGACCTGCAACCGCTCGATCACCGCGAATCCCTCGTTGTCGCAGATGACGACGGTCATGTCGATGCCGGAAAGGGCGGCTGAGAAGAGGTCGGAGTTCATCATCATGTAGGCGCCGTCACCGACCAACACATAGGTGCGTCCACGCCCGGCATTGGCGATCGCAGCGCCCCAGCCACCTGACACCTCGTAGCCCATCGTCGAGAAGCCGTATTCGCAGTCGAAGGTGGCCAGGCCGAGAGAGTGCCAGTTGATGTTGAGTTCTCCCGGGAGTCCACCAGATGCCGTCAGCACGTAGTCATCAGGGGCGGCCTGCGCATTCACTGCTCCGACTATCTGTGCGTAGCTCAGTGGAAGAGCGCCGTCGGGTGCCGTGCGGTCGGAGATGAAGGCATTGAGATCGGCCCGCATCACCTCGCCCTTGGCGGTCCACTCGGTGGGCGTGACCCAGCCGTCGAGTCGGCCTTGGAGCTCGAGCAGGCCTTCGCGCGCGTCGCCGACCACGGGCAGCGCACGGTGCTTGACGGCGTCGAAGCGCGCGGCGTTGAGGCCGATGAATTGCGCCTGCGGGTGGAAGACCGTCCATGAACCCGTCGTGAAGTCCTGCAGCCGACTGCCAATGGCGATAATTACGTCGGCATTGGATGCCAACTGGTTGGCGGATGCCGCGCCGGTCACGCCGATCGGGCCACTGTAGCGCGGATGGTCCCAAAGAAGCGATGACTTGCCAGCGACGGTCTCGACCACGGGAATGCCGTGGCGCATCGCGAATTGCGCCAGCTCGCGCTCGGCGAGCGAATAGTGCACGCCGCCGCCGGCGATGATGAGGGGCCGCTGAGCCGTGCGGAGCAGGGCTGCGGCCTGGTCGAGTTGCCCCAGGTCTGCTCTGGGCCGGAGCGGAGTGTGCACGACAGTCTCGAAGAGCTCGTCGGGGAAGTCGTAGGCCATCGCTGCGACGTCCTGCGGGAGGCCGATGAAAGCCGGCCCGCACTCGCCAGGGTCGCGCATCATCGAAAACGCTTGCGGCAAGGACGTGATCACCTGCGCGGGATCGGTGATGCGATCCCAGTAGCGCACGACCGGTCGGAAGGCGTCATTGACCGTCGTCGATGGCGAGCCAAAGTGCTCCACCTGCTGCAGTACCGGGTCGGGCAGCCGGGAGTGGAAGGTGTCGCCCGCGATGAAGAGCACGGGCAGGCGATTGGCCATCGCCATGCCCGCCGCCGTCACCATGTTGGTGGCGCCAGGGCCGACGGACGATGTAGCAACCATGATCTGCTGTCGACGCTTGGCCTTGGCGTATGCCGCAGCCGCCAGGCCCATGCCCTGCTCGTTCTGTCCGCGCCACACGGGCAACTCACGGCGGTGCGACTCGAGGGAGTGTCCGAGGCTCGTGACATTGCCATGGCCGAAGATCGCGAAGACTCCGGGGAAGAGAGGGGCATCGATTAGTTGTGACGGCGCCGTCTCAGCTGACCCCGCGGGCCCAGGCGCTCCTGGGCTTGGCTCCATGAGCACTCGCTGCGCGATCAGATAGCGGACGATGGCCTCGGCGGCGGTGATCCTCATGCGGTTGCTCCCAGGTCGACGACGGGTTCCCACATGCGGGAACTCCACGAATCGATGAGCGCCTGCTGCACGGAGACCACGTCGACCGCCTCCTTGAAGCCTGGCGTGAAGGTGCCACCGGCGGCAAGCGCCTCGAGGAAGACGAAGTCTTCGGTGGCGACGATGTCTTCGAACCCGATGGCATTGGCCTGCCCGGGCACGAAGGCCCCGTGGAAGGGGAAGCGGTCGCCGCCGAAGATCGTCGTCCAGCCTGTCTCCTTGATGGACGGGTCATGCCGGTAGTACTGGAGTTCGTTGAGGCGTTCGAAGTTCCAGGCGAGTGCGCCCTTGGTCCCGTAGATCTCGAATGCGTTGTGGCTCTCGGGCCCGATGGTCGTGCGGCTGGTCTCAAACGTGCCGGTGGCTCCGCAGCCGAAGCGGCACAGCATCGAGGCGAAGTCCTCGTTTTCGACAGGCCCCTTCGGGTCGCTCGGCTTGCCGCGGCCGTAGTGGCTTGCCGCGCCCTGCGGGATGGGCCGCTCGGTGATGATGGTGTGCTGCATGCCCACGACCTCGCTGATGTCGCCAACGAGGAACTGCGCGAGGGACACGCAGTGGCTGAGGATGTCGGAGGAGACGCCGTAGCCCCCCTCGCCCAGCTTGAAGCGCCACGTGAGCAGGCCCATCTCGTCGGAGCCATACATCGACAGAAATCGCCCGCGGTAGTGGGTGATCTCCCCGAGTGCGCCTGACGCGATGAGGTCGCGGGCGTGCATGACCAGGGGCGACCACAGGTAGTTGTAGCCGACACCGGTCAGGATGCCGGCGCGCTTGGCTGCGGAGTAGGCCGCGACCGTCTGCGCGGGCGTGCCTCCGATGGGCTTCTCGCTGAAGATGGCCTTCCCGGCTGCGGCGGCTGCCTCGATCATCGGCACATGCAGCATGTTGGGAGCGGTGACCCAGACGACGTCGACCTCTGGGTCGGCCACGGCGGCTGACCAGTCGTCGGTTGCCCGCGCGAAGCCGAAGTCGCGGACCGCGCGTTCGCGGCGCTCGCCTTCGGTGTCGGCGCACGCGACGAGTCGCGGGTTACAAGAACGCTGCGGAAAGAGTGAGGGGATGCGCAAGACGGAGCGGGAATGTGCTTGCCCCATCCAGCCGAGCCCCAGGACGGCAATGCCGATTTCCTTCACTGCACGCGTCCCTTCGCCGAGGTCATGGGCAGTCGCGGATCGATGTCGGTCCAGGTGCCCCGGATCCAATGGTGGCTGGGATCGTCGCAGAAGGCCATGGTCCGCTCTTCCGCCGGCCCGGCCAGCACGTTGAGGAAGTACATCGGGTAGTCCGGAGCCGCCGCGGTGGGGCCGTGATAGCCCTCGGGCACGAGGTAGGTGTCGCCGTCCTTGATCGTCACCGTCTCGTCGACGCTGCCGCTGACGGTGTAGACGCGGAAGAGTCCGGTGCCCTCGGGGTCTCCGTGCGCGGAGTCGTTCTTGCCGATCCGGAAGTAGTAAATCTCCTCGTTGGTGGTCGGGCAGTCGCCGATGCCGTCATGGCGATGAGGCGGCCAGCTAGACCAGTTGCCGCCGGGTGTGATCACCTCGCAGACGTTGATGCGGTCGGCCCCAGCAAAGGAATCGGGTGTCGCGATGTTGGTGACCTGCCGGCTCGCGCGCCCGCCCCCGCGCAATTCGACGGCCACGTCTTCGGCGGGCGTGTAGTGCACCGGATGGTCAGCTCGCGCCTTGGCAGTCAGGATGGCGACCTCGCCATTGACATAGCTGAAGTCGATGGTCTTGCCACGAGTTACGTAGAGCCAGTCGCTGACCGAGGCGAATACCCCCGCGCGTCCCCGCAGGGGATAGGTGTTGCTATCGACCGTGATGGTGACGTCTCGGGCCGAGAGCGGCAGTACCACTGCCTCAGAGTCGCCAAGGTCGATTGAGCAGTCACGGTCGATGACGTGTAGTCCGCTGTAGTCCCAACCAGCCTGCTCCGGCGCGATGGACATGGGGCCATGGGCATTGGCCAGTGTGCCGTGCGGTCGGTGCCAGCCCGAACTCATTCGCTACCTCCGTGGACTCGTGGTGCCGTGCTCATGGACCGTCACCGTGGACGATGCGCGCGGCGGTCGCGACGATGCCCTCCACGTCGCCGTCGTGCGGATAGAGCAGGGCGCGACCAGGGATGAGCCCGCGCACGTTGGGCTCGCGCATGGCCCGCTCCCATCCGTCGACGACGTCCTGCCACTGCTCGCCAGGGTCGCCCCCGAGCAGGAGGATCGGCATCGTGGTAGCCGCCGCAACTTCGGCGATGCGCGGGGTCGCCGGGATCTTCAGCCATGTGAAGGCGCTGCTCGAGCCCAGGCCCGAGGCGATGGCGACGGCGCGAATGAGCTCCTCGTCACGAGTGTCGAGGTGGGCGCGGCCCGACTCGTCCTTGAGGTAGGGCAGCGGCTCGATCATGCAGGCGATCCCCTGGTCGGCGAGCTTCGTGGTGACGGCACCGCACATCTCGATCGTGCGGGCTACGCCCGGGTCGGTGAACTCGATGCGCAGCAGCAGTTTGCCGCCGTCGAGGCCGGCCGACGCAATGTGGTCGGGGTCGTACGCCGTGATCCGGTCATCGAGCTCCCATAGGGCTCCCTTGAGGCCGCCTCTGTTGATGGTGCCGATGGCGATTCGCCCCTCGAGAGCCCCGAGCCACGCAAGCTCCTCGAGGATGTCGGCGCTGGCCATCACGCCATCGACTCCGGGCACCGACAGCCCGCGCATCAGGTTGTCGAGCAGCGTGTATCGGTTGGCGACGGCAAGGGGATCCTTGCCCACCGCCAGCATGCCGCGCGCGGTGTGATCGGCCGCGAGGATCATGAGATTGCCGTCCTGTTGAGGTGCCGGACTAGACGAGCCGTCATGCGTGCCCGACCCACCCTGCAGGGTCCGGCGCCGACGGTCTCGAAGTGCGCGCTGCAGGGAGGCGGGCTCGAAGACGCGGGCCTCGCACAGTGCACCGTAGGTCGAACGATCAAGCATGAGTCAGCACCCCTCGATGTCGTGCCCGAAACCTGGATTGTTGCGCGCGCGCGTCGGTCACCGGCCACCCATCATCAGTGCCTCGACCTGCTCGATGGTCGGCATCGCATCGCCGCATGTGAGCTGGGTGGCTACATAGGCCCCGGCCGCGTTGGCGAACATGCCGATCTCGGGCACGGTCCAGCCTGACAGGAGCCCGTGGATGAGCGCACCGCCGAAGGCATCGCCCGCTCCGAGCCCGCACAGCACCTCGATGGGCACCGGCGGCACCGTCCAGCGGTCGTCAGGGGTGGCGAGCAGGACTCCATCACCACCCCGCTTCACGATCGCCAGATGGACGCCTTCGACGAGCAGCGCGTCGGCTGCCCGATCGGGATCGGTCTGCCCGACCGCGACCTCGCACTCGGTGCGGTTGCCGACCACGACCGTGGATCGACGTACGGCGTCGAGGGCGATGGCGTGTGCGGCGTCGCGGTCTGGCCACATGCTGGGCCGGTAGTCGAGATCGAGGACGACATCAGCACGGCGTTCGCGCAGGTCGAGCCAGTCCTGGCACGTGTCGGCAGTGCTGCCCTGGGCAAGTGCGCCGAAGCTTATCCAGAGCACGGGGCACTCGCGGATGACCACGGTTGGCACATCGAGCGGTGTGATCTGAGTGTCGGGTGCCGCCAATCCGCGGTAGAAGATGATCTGCGGATCCTCCGGTGGGTCGAGGGCGGCGAGCACGACCGGCGTCAGCCCCTCACCGGTGCCGACGTACCTCGTGTCGACACCCCAGTCGCGCAGCTGCTGGCGCACGTAGTCACCGAGTTGCTCGCCGCCCACCTTGGTGGCCACGGCGGCCTGGTGTCCGAGGCGCGCGGCGGCGATGGCGACATTGGTGGGGGAGCCGCCGACAGACTTGATGAATGTCTGCGGATCGGCGAAGCTCGCGTCGAGCTGCTGTGAATACAGATCGACGCTGATACGGCCGACGGTGAGGACGTCGGGGATCGCGCTCATGAAGACAGGCGTAGCGAGACGACGTCGCGCAGGTAGTCCATCGACGTGATTACCTGCTCGATCGGGCCCTCGCCCTCGGGCGGAAGTCCGTCGGTGAGGGCGGTGTCTTGCTCGATGACATACCAGCCCTGGTAGCCGCGCGATTCGAGCGCCTCGACAACGCCAGCGATGTCGATATCGCCCTGGCCGAGCGGGGTGAACAGGCCCTCCTGCGTCGCGGCCATGAGGGTCTTGGTGCGGTTCAGCACCGGGGGCACGAGCGCGAGGTTGACGTCCTTGAGGTGGACGTGGCCCACGCGGTCGAATCCCTCGATGGCGAATTCGACCGGATCCTGGCCGCCGATGGCCATATGCCCAGTGTCGAGGCAGAAGCGCACGTCGCAGCCGCTGTAGACCATGTCGATGTCGTCCTTGGTCTCGACCAGCGTCTGCACATGCGAGTGCAGTACCTGCTGCAGCCCGAGCTCAGCGCAGATGTCATCGATGATGGCAAACATCTCCATCATGTGGCGCCGCTCATGGGCGTCGAGGGGGCGAGGGATAGACCAGTCGGGATCTAGGACGATGGCGGAGACGAATTGCGTGGCTCCGGCGCGCTGGAAGAGATCAGCCACGCGACGTGCCTCGGCGATGGCGGTGCCGCGGAAGGCCGGGTCGTGCAGCACCAGCGGTGTGAAGCCGCCGATGAGTGTCATGTCGTAGTCAGCCAGTGCGGCCTTGACATCGTCGGGGGAGGTGGGCAAGAAGCCGGGGGCGCCGAGTTCGGTCGCGGGCAGACCGAGGCCGGACATCTCGGCGAGTACGCGCGGCGTCGGCAGCATGGCGCCCCACCCGGGGACCTCGCAGATACCCCAGGAGATTGGGGCGGAGGCGACGCGATCGAGGAAGGCGGTCAAGGGACTCCCGGGGCTATCCCGCAACGTTGGCGCGGATTATTGGAACGTTCCAAAGTATCGTGACACACTCGGTCGAAGCCGGCAAGCGGCTTGGAGGTGGGTGAGCACGCTGCTTGGAGGTGGGACAAATGGTCGGTGGGGGCCACTGTCAGGCGCCAAACGCCACGCCTGTCCCACTTTGTGGGACAAGCGGCGAGGTGCTGGCGAGGGGGCTGACGCCGTTGGGTGAGAAGGGGAGGTGCGACAGGTGCGAGTAGTCGTGGTGGGTGCCGGGCGCATGGGCGTTATCCGGGCCGAGGACCTCGCGGCTGACGGCCGCGTCGACGACATCGTCGTCACCAACCGCAACCCGGCGCGTGCGCAGGAACTTGCCGCACGCGTCGGCGGGCGCACATCGCCCTGGGGCGAGTGGCCTGAGGCCGATGCGTACGCCGTCACCACAGCGACGGACACCCACATGGATCTTGTGCGGCAACTCGTCCGGTGTGGCAAGCCGCTGCTGATCGAGAAGCCTTTGGCCATGACACTGGAGGAGACCGATCGGCTCATCGCCATGTCGGAGGAAGTCACGATGCAGATCGGCTTTCAGCGTAGATTCGACACAGGAATACGTCGCATCAAGGAGGCGATCGACTCGGGCCGGCTCGGCGTTCTCTACACTATGATTCTCGTGGCCCACGACAAGACGCCGGGCTCTCCCGACTACATCGCCGGTAGCGGCGGCACCTTCCGCGACATGCTCGTGCACGATCTCGATCTGGCCCGGTGGCTGAGCAACTCGGAGATTGCCACGCTCTATGCCACGGGCGCGGTGCGCAACCACCCTGACTACGCGGCTGCTGACGACCACGACGTGGTGGCAGTGCACCTGACGATGGCCAACGGCGTGCCCGTGCTCGTCAGCGGCACCCGTCATGACCCGGCGGGCCATGACATCCGCATGGAGGTCTTCGGCTCGCTCGACTCGGTCGCGGCCGGCCTCGATCACCGCACACCGATTCGCGTCGCCGAAGCCGGCGAGGAGCCCGCCTATGTCGAGACCTACTTCACGGGTGCTACGGCCGACCCCTACCGGGGGTTCATGGATCGCTTCCGCGCGGCATTCACTGCTGAGACGTCGGCCTTCGTCGATGTCGTGCGCGGCGAGCGCGTCAATCCGTGCCCGCCCGAGGCGTCGCGTGCCGCGTTAGCGGCAGCCATCGCGTGCGAGGTATCCGCGCGTGAAGGCCGCGCGGTGGCGATGTCGGAGATCGGGTGAGCCGCGATGCATGATGATGTCCCAGATCGGGTGAGCCGCGATGCATGGTGATGGGACCACGCCCGTGACCACGCCGCGACACTGCGTGATGGGACGATGACAGTGACCACGCCACGCACGGCTGCCCGTCGGCCCACCCTGCACGATGTGGCTGCCCGCGCAGGTGTCTCCAAGTCGCTGGCATCGCTGGCACTGCAAGGATCCCTCAAGGTGTCTCCCGCCAGTCGGGAGGCCATCCTGGCGGCGGCGAATGAACTCGGCTATCGCCCCAATCGCACGGCGAGCAGCCTCGTGCGCCAGCGCACCCACACGATCGGCGTGCACATCCTCGACCTGCACAATCCCGTGTTCGCCGAGATCCTCGACGGGGTACACGAGGGCGTGCGCGACCACGGCTACTCCACCATCCTGGTCACCGGCAATGCCGATCCGGCAACTGAGCGGCGCGAGATCACCCGGCTCCTGGAACTGCGCGTGGAAGGGCTCATCCTGATCGCTCACCGGCTGTCGGACGATGACCTTGCCACGATCGCCGGAGAGATTCCCACGGTGGTGGTCACATGGCAGACGCCAGGGATCGCACGCTTGGACTCGGTGAGTGGTGACGACGTCTCGGGGTCGGGGCTCGCCGTGGATCACCTAGTGGGCTTGGGCCATGAGCGCATCGCTCACGTCAGTGGTGGCAGCAATCGCATCGCATGGGAACGTCGGGCCGGCTACGAGCAGGCGATGTCGGCTCATGGCCTTGAGCCCATCGTCGTGGATGGCGCGTTCACCGAGGCAGGCGGCTACGCCGGCGCGCAGTCGGCTGTCGACGCCGGAGCGACCGCCATCTTCGTGGCCAACGACCTCGCAGCGATCGGTGCGCTTGCCGGCCTACGCGATCGCGGCCTGCGCGTGCCCGAAGATGTGGCGCTGGTCGGCTACGACGGCATGCGATTGCTCGACTCCCTCGACCTCACGACGGTGGCGCAGCCGCTGGCCGACATGGGGCGCATGTCAGCAGATCTGCTGATGGAGCGAATCGCCGATCCGTCGCGCTCAGCGGTCCATCGACGGATGGAGACGCGGATCGTCGTACGTGGGAGCTCCGCCTAGCCCCCGCTGTCCAGATGCCGGCACGCTCGATCAGCGCAGCCGAGGGCCCTGTCTTTGCTGACATGAAGACTCCCCTGGGGCGCAAGAAGTAGGCGGCAGCGAGTTGCACTAGTGCTTCCGCGCGTGGAGTGCCACAGATGGCAACTCCGGCAATTGCCGGATGAGCCGGCCGGTGATCGAGGCGATCTGCATTCCGATCGTGATGGCGATGATGGAGGCGCCCACCGTCAGGATGACGCGGAAGTCGCTGGTCAGGTCGGTCAGGGATGGCAAGCCGGCGGCACCGGTGGATCCCACCGGTGCCGCTTCGGTGGTGTCGGCCGCTTTGGTGATGGCCTCGGTGAGACCGACGAGCCCGAGCGAGCCCGGCACGAGAAGCCAGAAGACAGGAGTGAAGATCACGAATGCGGGCGGGCCGTTGGCCGTACGGTCCTGGATGAGCAGCGCGGTGAAGAGCGAGACACCCGCCGAGACCCCGGCGGCGAGCACTCCGTCGAGCTGCCAGGTCACCAACTGCTGGACGCTGAACGCGATCAGCAGCAGCAAAATCACGTAGCGCACGGCACCCTGCGGCACGTTGAAGGCCAGCACTTGGCCGATGGCATAAACGGCGACGCCCAGCCACGCCACCCACACGGGCAGGCGGCTTTCGGTCAGATCGCTGATGGCAAAGGGGGAGATGTTGGCGAGTAGCGACCCGACGAGGATCCCGAAGACGAGAACGAGGATCTGCACGATCGCCGCTACAAGGCGAGATGAGCCCGCGATGAGGTGACCGCTCGCGAGCTCCTGGGTCGCGCGCGTCAGGGCGGCGCCCGGGACCAGCGCAATGAGCGGCGCGACAACCACGCGCAGTGGCTGGACGTCGGACTCGCTGAGCGAGGCGAACCCGAACACCGAGAATGAGCACACGAAAGCGGCGAAAGGTGGGACCAGTGGTGCGATCTTCGGGTGCGGCCGGGCGAGCATGAGCAGCCAGCCCACGAAGAGGCCGAGTACCCCGGCCGAGATGAGGCCCCACAGGCTCGCCCGGAAGATCAGGGCGAAGCCGGTGGATGCGACGCAATAGCCGAGTACGGTCGCCCACCCGGGGAAGCGTGGTTCCTTGCGGGGGAGCTCATCAAGGATGCGCGTGCCTTTGGCCGGTGAGATCTCGCCGCGACGGGCGTCCTGCGCCACGTCGTGTACGACCGCTGCCTGGTCGAGTCGCAGGGCATCCAGCGGGCCCTCGGTGATGACTCGAGCGCGGCCGACCTCGGGATCGTCGATGATGACGACGCCGGGTAAGACGGCGACGCTGAGATCTCGACGCCCGTAGGCGCGAGCGACCCGGTCGAGGGTGTTGGTGACGTCGTCGACGGCGTATCCGGCGGCAAGTTGCGAACGACCGAGTGCCAGAAGGAATCGCTCTAGCTCAATGGATTCGCTGGTCGATGTGGATTCGCTGGTCGATGGGGGACCCGTAGGTGTCGCTGCGGCTGTCGACTGGCTGACGGATGTGTCGTCGGCGGCATTCGGCGCAGCGGACGGGGCCTCGTCGGGCTCGTGCTGAGTCGCAGCGGACTCATCGGGCAGGTCAGACCCCGCCGCCGTGCTCGGCGACCGGTCGGGGGGCTGCGGTTCGACCACGTCCCTAGCCTGCCAGCCGGTAGGTTCGTGGGGTGCCCGACGCTTCCTTCCATCGAGATCCGACGTACCGACCGATCATCTCGGTCGCCAAGGGGGTCTTCGGCGCGCTTGGCATCAGGTTTGACCTCGTCGGGGTCGACAACATTCCGGCCACCGGCGGGGCGCTTCTGGCGATCAACCACACCAGCTTCCTTGACTTCGCGTTGGCTGGCCTGCCTGCTGACAGGCGGGGCAAGCGCCTCGTGCGGTTCATGGCCAAGGACTCGATCTTCTCGCATCCCATCGCCGGGCCCCTGATGAAGGGCATGCGGCACATCCCCGTCGACCGGGAGCACGGCAGTCAGTCGTTCCGCGACGCTGTCACCTACCTCAAGGCCGGCGAGCTCGTCGGCATCTTCCCCGAGGCGACGATGAGTCGTGCGATGGACATCAAGGAGATCAAGTCAGGCGCCGTGCGCATCGCCGTCGCGGCCGCCGTGCCGCTGATCCCGATGTGCGTGTTGGGCGGAGCTCGCATCCTCTCCTACGGGCACAAGGACTTCTCGCGAGGTACCACGGTGGCGATCACGGTCGGCCGGGCCATGCACCCCAAGCGCGGTGACGATACCGATGAGCTGACCGAGCAATTGCGCACGCGCATGCGCGAGCTCCTCGACGAGACCGTGGCGCGCTACCCTTATGAGGGATCGCCCTGGTGGGTGCCGGTGCGCCTCGGAGGGTCAGCGCCAACCCTGGCGCAGGCTGAGGAGATTGATCGTCAGGCTCGGGCGGCGCGGGCCGCGAGGAAGGCGGCGAAGGGGGCCGGCAAGAAGCGCTGATGACGGGGGATGGCATGCTCTAGCCCGCGACAGCAGGGTGATGGATGTGCTGTCTACCACTCCCGATTGTTTGGAACCGGAGATTCTCGCGGTGCTCGGCCGCGATCTAGACCCCGTGGTGCGCAGACCCGTGGCTGCCCACGAGGCGACACCGTAGACGGTGCGCCAGCGGCTGCAGAGGGCAAGGACGCGGCTGCGCAATCGCCACCGACGGTTCGTCGTACGCAGCGGCGCGCTGGGCGATGGAGACGGCCTTTGGCAAGGCCGCTGAGGGCTCAGGCGAAGGCGGCAGCATCCCGCTCGTTGCCGCGCTTCAACAAGTCGCGCCGCATGCGCAGGTGATCCTCATGGGCGCTAAGGATCCGGCGGCGCTGATCCACGCTCCCAATGAGTCGGTCGATCTGGGCGAAGTGCAGCGGATGGTCCTTGCCGAGGCGCTGTTCATGGCGAGGCTGGGCGGCGGGGTCTAGCTGTCGCGTGTCCGGCGGCACCGAGTGGTCCAGGGCCGCGTGGAGATCCCGGGCCGAGTGGATCTCCGGGGCCGAGTGATGCTCCCGGTTGGTGTGACCACCACTCGCCCAGTGCATGAGCTCCTGGCAGACTCAAAACATGGGGTTGTTCAGCCGACGCAAGCGTCACGCCGCTTGGGACCGCGGCTCGACGCGCGAGGACATCAAAGACCTCGAGGAGTTCACTTGCTCGCGACAAGGTGTCGAGGCATATCTCGAGCCTGTAACCATGGCGACCGAGACCACCGTCGTGCTCGTCGCCCACGACGGAGAATGGACGCGTCGCCGCGTAGAGACTCCCGAGGAGGCGCGCGACCTCGCTCGCAAGTGGGGAATCCCCATCTACGACACGCAATTGGTTGGCTATCCCCCACGCATGCGCGAGTGGACGCAGCGCAACAAGCAGCAACGCGGCACGTTGTAGGGAGTTCGTGGCGCGGGCGGCCGGGTGCGACGGGCGGCCCATACATCGCCTAGTCATCACGGTCAGACGCTCCCGTCTGGGATACCGCTTTGCCGTCATGCGAACTCTCTACCGAGCCACCGCCCTCCACCGCCGACCTGCTACTCGCCGCTCTTGACCGGCTGCTTGCGGAGCAGGTCGGGATGACTCGGATAGGAATGGCCGCTCGCGGTAGACACCCACGAGATATGCCCCGCGTCGTCGGTATCGATCAGGAAGTGGCCTGCCGTGACAACTAGGTGATCTGGCCCGCAGACGGCGTGAACGCTGTCGAGGGTCGTGTTGGACCCGTCGAAGTCGACCGCATGGTCAAGTTGGCTGTTGCTGGCTGGACGCATGCACGTGTCAGCGGTGCAAGTGAAATCACGTACAGACACGAGGTCACGCAGCGCCTGAGATGGTCGGTAGCGCACCGTAAGCACAGAGAGTGCTTGGCCGCTGACGCCTGCTTCACGCGCCGCAAGCAGAATGCGGTGGTCGCGCGATGACGAGGTGGGCGGCGGTCGAGCGAGTGCCGCCGATGCGATGTCGGGGGTGATGTATCTCGGGCGATGGTGGTGGGCAACGAGGGGACAGGCTGTGGTGGAGGATTCATGTGGTGACGGGATGCGCGGGGTCCGACAGTACTCGGGGTCGTGCATTGCATGGCGTTAGACGTCGATGCTTCGCGCATGCCCTATCCACAGGTTGGTTGGCCACATGCGCGCAACCTTGCCTGGGCATCCCCGCCGTCCACTGAGTGACTCCCCCACAGGCCTCCCGTCCTCGAGCGGGCAACCCTGCCCACGGCCCGCGCGTAGCAGCGTGTCTCGCTAATCTCCTCCCATGGTCTACGTCGATCCCGCCGATGTCGATGCTTACGCGCGCGACGGTGCCGTCGTACTCCGTGGCATCTTCACTTTGCAGCAGGTCGAACTGCTGCGTGCGGGAGTGGCGCGCAATCTCGCCGAGCCCGGGCCGCTGGCGGCCGTGGCCAGTGATCCCGACGACGCTGGTCGCTTCATCGAGGACTTCTGCAATTGGCAGCGTATCCCCGAATACGAGGAGTTCATCCGCACGTCACCTGCCGCGGCAATCGCCCGCGAAGTCATGCAGAGCGAGCACGTGCGCCTCTACCACGACCATCTCCTGGTCAAGGAGCCCAAGACTCGTCAGCGCACGCCGTGGCACCAGGACCAGCCCTACTACAACGTCGAGGGGCGCATCAACGTCTCTATGTGGATACCGCTCGACTCCGTCCCGCTCGAATCCACGCTTGAATTCGTCGCGGGCTCGCACCTCGGGCCATGGCTGATGCCACGCACCTTCCGCGATGAGCAGGCGAAGTGGTTCCCGGAGGGCACACTCGCAGATCTCCCGCGCATCGATGACGACCGCGACGCCTACCCGATCCTCGGCTGGGACCTAGAGCCTGGCGATGCCGTGTGGTTCCACATGCTGACGCTGCACGGCGCCGCGGGTACGACGAGCCTGCGCCGCGCGTTCTCACTGAGATTCCTGGGCGACGACATGGTGCACGCACCGCGTCCGTGGCGCACGTCGCCGGAGTTCACCGGCCTCGCCGATGAATTGCCCGCGGGTGTGCCCATGGACCACCCGCTCTTCCCGGTGCTCGTGTGAAGGTGCAATGACCCGCATCGAGATCCAGCGCCGCTTCAGCGACCTCGATCCGCTCGGCCACGTCAACAACGTCGCGTATCACGACTATCTGCAGGAGGCTCGCATGGGCCTCATCGGCGAACTCGACGCCGTCATCAACGACAACTTCGCCCAGATCGTCGTGTCACAGGAAATCCGACACATCAAGCCACTCGGCTACGCCCGCGACCCGGTCGTGATCGAGGCGAGCGTCACCGACATCGCGCGTACGTCGTACACGATTACCTATCGCATCCTCGACGAGCACGGGGATGTTGCAGCCGAGGCCACGACGCGTCTCGCGGTGGTTGATCCGGTCAATGGTCGTCCGATCCGCATGCCCGAGGCGTTGCGAGAGCGCCTGCTCACGACCTAGCCATGCGACCAGAAGATGCGTCGACCGTCAGCAGTCGACGTCGACACGGGTACGCCGTACGCGCGGGTCAATGCCTGCGCGGTGAGCGTGGCGTCGGCCGGGCCCTGGCCGATCACACGGCCGCGCGACAGGAGTGTGGCGGAGTCCGCCACGGCGGCGAGGCGACCGAGGTCGTGGCCCACGACGATGACGGTGTCACCGACATCGCGGCGCCGACGTATCGCGGCGTCGATTTGGGCCTGACCGGCGAGGTCGAGTGCGGCGTCAGCCTCATCCAGCAGGAGCACGGGCGCGCGCTGGGCGAGCACGCGGGCGAGGTGCACGCGCGCGCGTTCACCGCCAGACAGCGACGTGACCGGTCGATTGAGTAGCTCGCTGAGATCATGCTCTTCAACGACCTCGCCGATGACGGCGTCGTCCTGCGCTGACTGATCAGTGCCACGCCACGGCAGGCGACCCCAGGTAATGACCTCGCGCACCGTGAAGGCGAAGGCAAGCGGCGTCTCCTGCGCGAGCAGTGCCCGACGCTGAGCTGCGAGGCGCGCACCCATCGTTGATATCGGCTTGCCCTCGATCGTGACGCTGCCGGAATCCGGTCGCAGGTCACCGGCGAGCACAGCGAGCAGCGTGGACTTGCCCGAGCCATTGGGTCCGACGAGTGCATGCACCTCACCAGCAGCGACACGGATGTCGGCCTGTTCCAGACGACCCGCCACGCTGACCTGGCGGGCCTCCACACGCGCGCTCATGCCCAGCCTCCCTGGGCCGCGCGCGTGCGGCGGAGCAGCACGACAAAGACGGGTGCACCGATGATCGCGGTGACGACACCGAGGGGGAGCTCGACCGGCGACACGACCGTGCGCGCGATCGTGTCGGCGAGGAGGAGCAGCAGTGCGCCGGCGAGCGCGGAGCCGATGAGCAGACCGCCATGGCGCGGGCCGATGAGCATGCGCACCGTATGGGGCACCACGAGACCGACGAAGGCGATGACACCCACGACCGCCACTCCGGCGCTGACGGCGAGCACGGCCGCACCGAGCGCCAGCATCCGCGTGCGCTCGACCTGCACGCCAGCGGCCCATGCGGCGCCATCGCCCAGTGCCATGACATCGAGATCGCGCGCGACCAGAGCAGCGAGCACGGCGGCGACGACGAGAAACGGCAGTGTCGACCACACCCCCGGCCAGGTGGTGAGTGCGAGGCTGCCGGTGGTCCAAAAGGTCGTGGAGCGCGCCCCAGCCACACCCGATGTCGCGACGGCGACCGAGAGCACGGCGGCGGCAAACGCTGTGACCGCGACACCGCCGAGCACGAGCGTGACGACCTCGGTGCGCCCCGACGCCGACCGCGCGATCCACAGCACAAGTGCCATGCCGGCCAGCCCTGCGAGCGTGGCGCCGACGGCGGCAAGCAGCGAAGAGTACGCCGCCCCGATCGCGACGGCGGCAACGGCACCGAGTGCGGCGCTCGCGGAAACTCCGATGATGCCCGGGTCGGCGAGGGGATTGCGCAGCGTGCCCTGGAGGAGTGCACCGGAGATGCCGAGACCGATCCCGACGATGAGGGTGAGTGCGATGCGCGGCGCGCGGATCTCGGTGATGATGAGACTGGACGTCTCGGCTGCACCGATGAGGAGTGCGCCAAGTGCGGCGGCGGCGAGCAGGACCGCGAGCAGGATGAGCACGACCGCCGTGCGGGCGCGACTCCTCATGCCGGAGTCGCTGCCGCCTGGGCAAGTGCCGCGCGGAGGAGCTCGACGAGTGCACCCGTGCGCGGGCCGTAGGACAGCATCACACGGTCGTCCACGGCGATGATGCGACGCTCGCGACCCGCGGTGGTCTGCGCGACTCCAGGAAGCGCGACAAGTCCGTCGACACCGTTGACCGACTCCAGGCCGCCTGACATGACGAGCAGCACATCGGGGTCGAGGGCCGCCAGGGCCTCAGCGGTGAGCGGGACGAAGGGGTCGAGTCCCGCCTCGGCGCCGGCGTCGACACCGCCGGCCGCGGTGATGAGGTCATCAGCACCGGATCCCTCGCCACCGAGGAGGTAGATCGCGGATGTGCCTCGCAGATAGAGGAAGGCGACGCGCGGGGCATCCGGTGATGCGCTCTTCGTCTGCGCGTCGGGCAGTGTCGCGAGCAAGGGCGCGGGATCGACACCGACGGCCTCGGCGACGGCGCGCGTGCGCGGGGCCATGTCGGCGAGTGTCCAGGCCTCGGGGATCTTGACGACGCGTGCGCCAGAAGCTCTGATCTGGTCGAGGGCCTCCTCGGGCGTCGTACGCGCGTCGACGATGACGAGACCCGGCTGCAGCGCGATGACCCGTTCGGCCGACACGCTGTGTGCCTGGGTCACCACCGCGGCATTGACGGGCACCTCACTCGTCTCATCGCGGCCGACGACGCGGTCGCCGACGCCGAGTGCGACCAGGGTCTCCCCGACTCCGGTCGCCAGGCTCACGATGCGCTGCGGAGTCTGCGGCCCGGGGGAGCCCTGTGCGGTGAGGTCCGGCAGATCAGCGGCCGTGATCACGATCGGCTCGCCCGGAGCAGCGGTCGGCAGCGTCGGGCTCGAGGCAGCGGGGGATGAGTCGCCCCCGGCGGAGGTGCACCCCGCGGCGAGCAGCGCGGCCGCCAGCGCGGCACCCAGGAGTGCCGATCCACGGGGGCGCATTCGCACAGTATCCCCAGTGCACGCGGGCCCTTTCCCGACGAGGTGTCGGCAACTTCCCGACACCGTGTCAGGCGCGCATGGGATCGCCGTGCCTAATCTCCTGACATGCGTCGCGTCGGCACCCTCACCGCGGCCTCGATCGCCATGGCGGCTCTGCTCTGGCCTGGCGGCACGGCACTGCCGTCGCTGTCGGGCTCCCCCGCGCAGGCCGCCACCGCCCTGTCCGAGCCGACGGCCCTGTCCAGCACGCTCGCGCGCAGTGCCTCGGGCACCAGGACCGTCCAGGGTCGCAAGCGTCAGACACTCACCGTGTCTCCGACGCAGCGACTGTCGCCCTTCGGCCAGACCGTGCGCATCTCGGGCAACCGTTTCAATGAGCGCGTCGGCATCTACGTCGGCCTGTGCGTACTCCCGAGGGCCGGAGCCAAGCCGACACCCTGCGGGGGCGGGGTCGACACGGATGGCAGCACGAAGGCATCGGCGTGGATCTCCTCCAACCCCCCGCCGTACGGTGCTCGACTGGCGATCCCCTATCGGCCCGGTGGGAAGTTCAGCACTTCCATCCGGGTGAGTGCGCGCATCGGCTCCATCGACTGCCGCCGCGTGCGCTGCGCGATCGTCGCGCGCGCCGATCACACCCGGGCCAATGACCGCACGTGGGATGTCATCGTCCCGGTCACCTTTCGATGAGCACGATCCACACACGGCAATCGACACAGAGGAGTAGATATGCGCATCACCCGAATTGCCGCGATCGGGGCCGCGGCACTGGCGGTCACCGCCACTGCGCTGACGGCCGCCCAAGTCGCCGGAGCCAATGACTTCAGCGTGACCGCCAACGGCGTGCCCAACCGCGGCACGATCTCGGATCTGCCGCCTAGCTCGACCGTCACGATGGCGGTCGCCAACCTGCCGGCCAATGTGGGCCTCTATGCCTTCCACTGCCTCGTGCCCCCGCCCGGTGCCAGCCCCGTGCCGACACGCTGCGATGCGGGCCAGGGCACGCTGATGTACATCGTCGAGACGCCCGTGCCGCAGACGACGACGCGTCCGCTCGTCACCAACGCGGAGTTCCTCGGCAAGAACCCCAACCCGCAGACCGGTGATACCGGCACGACCCAGGTCAACTGCCGCGTCGACTCGTGCGCCATCTACACGCTCGGGGCGGGACGCGAGAGCGCCAACCCGGCGTACATCCGCACCTTCACAACCCAGTTTGCGACCTCGGCTCCGCGTGAGAAGGACCGGGCCGTCGCCACGGTGCGCGGACGGATCGTGAAGGGTGCGTGGCAGCCACGCGTCTCCAACTCCACGGCGAGCGACTTCACCGTCACCCTGAGGTCGGGACTCAAGGCATCGCTGTCATCCAATGCCTGCGAGGTGAGCAAGGCTGGCAAGATCCGGGCGCTCAAGACCTCGGGTACCTGCACGGTGACCATCACCTCATCGGGCAATGACCGGTGGGCGCCCTACGAGCGCGAGCTCACCTTCCGCCTCGTGAAGTAGCGCGGCAGATTCAGCGGCTGAGGTCGACGCCGGCGAGCGCGAAGGCAATCGCCGCGTCGACCTCGGCGTCGGCGGGGTGCCCGGCCTCGATGTGTCGGGTGGCCATCTCCATGACACCCCAGATGTACGCCGAGATGCGATCGGCGCCGTCGACGCCGAGTTGGACGAGCGCGATATGCACCGGCGCCGCGAGCTCACGGTGCAGGGCCTGCACCTGGGCTCGGCGTACCGGTGGGAGAGTCGCGTCACCTGCGGCGCGCACGAGGGCGTGGCGCCCATCAACGACATAGGTTAAGGAGGCGCGGATCCATGACTCGACGCGCTCGCGCGGATCCTCGATGCCTTCGACCGCGGCGGCGAGGTGATCGATCCAGGTGGTGAGCTCATCGACCACGACGTCCGCGATGAGGTCGGCCGCAGATCGGTAGTACTCGTAGACAGCGGATCGCGACAGGCCCGTGCGTTCGGCCACGGCCGCCATGGTGACGGTGCCCGATTCGCGCATCACGCTCACGGCGGCATCGACGAGGGCATCGCGGCGTTGTTCGCGATGCTCTGCCAAGCTCGGAGCGGCGATTCTGGGCACGTCCCTCATGGTGCCATGGAGTTGCGCATGAGGCTCGCGGGAGTGAATTCTGGCAGACTGATGGCGTGGACTGGCGCAGCTGGTGGACGGTAATCCTCACCGCGCTTGCCGGGCCCCTGGGGGGCTTCGGCTTTGGAGTCGCGCTTGCCCGACTCGCGGACGCGACCACGGGGGGCATGGCCGGGCTCGCCGGGGGGGTCGTCGGATTGTGGCTGGGGGCGCCCCTGGCTTCCCTCGTGGTCTTCGGCATCTGTCTGGTAACCCTCATGCGCGGCGTGGTGATGCGCCGCTGGCTCGCCCTGCTCGTCATGCCCGTGGCGGTGGTCGCCGAGGCACTCGTCGTGCTCGTCGGGCTGCGGCTGAGCAGCGGGATGGCGACGCCCGAGTGGGGGCTCGGCGCGGTGGCGATCGTCGCGACAGGTGTGCTCGGGGGCGGTGCCTACGTCGCCCTGCGCGTCGCGTCGTGGGAGCCCGGTGCCGATCCGGGAGGGTCCCCACCCAGCGATCCCGTGCAGCCGTCAGACTGACGGTAGGGAAGTCGCGGCTGGTAGACGGTCGGACTCATTGAGTTGGCCGGGGCGGATGAGCTGCTCGAAGCCGAGCGAGTTGGTGTGCAGCACCGCACCGTCAACCAGCCAAGTGACGGTGTGCAGGCCGATGTGCGGATGCGGGCCGACGTCGAGTCCGCAGGTTTCGGTGACGACCTGCGGACCCATGAGGTAGGCGAAGCACCTGGCGCCCACGGTCCGCATCCCGCGGCGCGGCAGTGCGCGCCGCACGCGGAAGCCACCGACTTCAGCGGCCTTCGCGTCGTGGACGAGCGTGTCAGTCGGTCTTGTCATCTTGCGCCGCGCTCCGGGGGGCAGGAAGCGCGAGGTGGAGCGCATCAGGCGTCGGGTGTGCTCGCGTTGACCGCACCGTGGGCCGCAGGGATCGAGCCGAGGCGACCGGCCTGGTAGTCGTCGAACGCCTGCATGAGCTCGGCCCTGGTGTTCATGACGAACGGACCGTGTGCCGCCACGGGCTCGCGTATCGGCTGACCGCCGAGGATGAAGACGTCGAAGCCGCCGAGTCGTGACTCCTGCACCGGGTCGGCCGCGATCGTGATGGTGTCGCCCGAACCGAAGACTGCCGTCTGGCCGGACTTCACTGCGCGCCGGCCCGTGCCCGAGCCGACCTGACCGTCACCGGAGAGGGCGTAGACGAGCGCGTTGTAGTCGGTGCGCCACGGCAGCGTCACCTCGGCACCGGGAGCGATCGTCGCGTGAATGAGGGTCGCGGGGGTGTAGGTCTCACCGGGGCCCTGTACGCCGGCAAGCTCGCCGGAGATGATGCGCAGCAGCGCACCGCCATCGGGGGAGGTGGCGAGGCCCACCTGGCCCGAGCGCAGGTCCTGGTAGCGAGGCTCGGCCATCTTCAGCCTGCTCGGCAGGTTGACCCATAGCTGCAGGCCGTGGAAGAGACCACCGCTGACGACCAGGTGCTCCGGTGGTTTCTCGATGTGCAGGATGCCAGCGCCGGCCGTCATCCACTGCGTGTCGCCGTTGGTGATGACGCCGCCGCCACCGTGCGAGTCAGCGTGCTCGAAGATGCCGTCGATGATGTAGGTGACCGTCTCGAATCCGCGGTGCGGATGCCATGGCGTGCCCTTCGGCTCACCGGGCGCGTACTCCACCTCGCCCATCTGATCCATCATGATGAACGGGTCGAGCGCGCGGAGGTCGATGCCCGCGAAGGCACGGCGCACAGGGAACCCCTCGCCCTCGAACCCGCGCGGCGCCGTCGTCAGCGACACGACCGGACGGTCGACGGCTGTGGGGTCGGGCGCGGGTACGCGCGGCAGGGACAGCGGGTTGTCGACGGTGATGGCGGGCATTCGAGGCCTCCGAGTCGGTGGTGCGGGTGTGCGGGTCCGGTCGGCTTACGGCTTTTGGGGATTTAGTTGAGCGTTGAACTATATGATAGCCTGATCCCCATGGATGTCCAGTCGGCGACCCTCGGCAGCCTGGGCGATGCGCCCGGGGATCGCTCGTCGGCACCGGAGTCGACTCCCGGGGACCGCACGTCGGCACCGGAGTCGATGCCCGGGGATCGGCGAATGCCCGCGCTCTACCTGGGCCACGGTGCCCCGCCCCTGCTCGATGACGCCACCTGGACGCGCGAACTCGCGCAGTGGACGGCCCGCCTGCCTCGTCCGACCGGCATCGTCATCCTGAGCGCGCACTGGGAGTCCGCCCCACTCGCCATCTCGGCCACGGCTGCGAAGACCCCGCTGGTCTACGACTTCTCGGGATTCCCCGAGCACTACTACCGGATGACCTACGAGACTCCGGATGCCAGCGACCTCGGTCGACTCGTCCGCTCGGTGCTGCCTGACACGCAGGAACTCCACGAACACTCGTCGCGTGGACTCGACCATGGCGCGTGGGTGCCACTGAAGGTCATGTACCCCGACGCAGACATTCCGGTCGTGCAGATGTCGCTGCCGGCCAATGACCCTGACGCGCTGATCGCACTCGGACGTCGCCTGCAGCCACTTCGCGACCAGGGCATCCTGCTCATCGGCTCGGGCTTCCTCACGCACGGGCTGCCCTTCCTCACCGACTGGAGCCCCGGCGCGACGGAGCCCGGCTGGTCTCGCGACTTCGACGCGTGGGCCGCGGATGCGCTCGCCCGCGGCGACGTCGACCAGCTCGCGCGGTTTCGCGAGGCCCCCGGCATGCCGTACGCGCATCCCACCGTTGAGCACTTCATCCCGCTCTTCGTCACGCTGGGCGCGGCCACCGATCCGTCGGCTAGACCGGAGACGGCGATCACCGGGTCGTTCTACGGGCTGAGCAAGCGCTCCATCCAGGTCGCCTGACCGCTCGCGTCTGTGCGCCGCGCGTTCTGCGGGCTGGATGCGCAGATGAGGTGCACATCCAGCCCCGAGAACCCCATCCCGCGTTGAGTGGCGGGTTGTGGTGTGGGTTTCGGGGTTTTGGGCAGCACAAGGCGCCACTCAACGGGAGTGGGGAGCGGTCCCTCTCCATCGGATGACCGCTCGCACCTGTCATCGCGAACGCGCGTGCCCCACACTGGTGCCCGTGACCGTGGACTTCCCGCGCGTGGATGGTCGCTCGTTGGCCGGCGACGACGTGCAGTTGCCGACCGACCTACCCGCGGAGCGAACGCTCGCGATCCTTGCTTTCCAGCAGCGGCACCAGGCGTGCGTCGATCGCTGGATCGCCCGTGCCGAGGCTGCTGGCGTCCCGGGCTCACCCCTCGACATGGACACCGATGACGAGACCTGCGTTATCGAGATCCCCGTGCTGTCGAGTGGCTGGAAGCTCGGACGCGGATTCATCGACGGCGGGATGGCGGCCAGCATCCGCATTCCGCGCGTACTCGCACGCACCATCACCGTCTATACGAACGTCGGTGCCTTCCAGCGGATCCTCGGCATCGCCGACTCCGAGCGGGTGCAGGCATGCGTGGTCACCCCGAGGGGCGAGGTGCTGGCTCGGGTGCCCGGTGAGCCAACCGACTCGGCGTGGCAGGTCATCGCCGATGCCCTGGGCACCGCGTGAGCATGGGGGCGTGGGCGGCGGCGCGTGGGCATCGTGTGGTCCGCGACTGGCGTGGCTTGGGTATCGCTTGATCAGCCAACGCAGGCACGTGAGCACCGCCTGGTCGGCGGCCGGCGCCCCGGGCGACGTGTAGGCGTGAACCTGCCGAAGCCGGAGTAGCTCAGGCTCTTCGGTCGTGTGCGGGATCACGATGCACGTGAGGCTTGACGAGCGGGAGCAAGCGGTTGAGCGCGATTGGTATGACGAGCAGGATGATGACGGTGCCGATGCCCCAGGATCCGCCAAGGACGATGGCGGTGAGGAGCGTGATCGCGTCAAGGACGATGCGCGCAAAGCCCAGTGAGCGTCCCGTTCGGAATGAGATCGCGCGCACCAGCTGGTCGTAGGGACTGGCACCAAGGTCGCAAGCGAAGATGCCGAGCACCCCTGAGCAGAACAGCACCAGGCCCAGCACCCACCACACGACGCGCACGGCAATCGGCCACTCGGGTGCGCCGATCGCATCCCCGACGAGCCGGGTGACATCGACCAGGATCGCGATGCCAACGAAGGTGACGAGGGTGCCGACGGCCGGCTTGAGGCCAAGGGCCCAGGACAGCAGCACCATGAGCCCGGACAGCAGGAAGAGGATGACTCCCACGCTCAGGCCCGTCCGGTAGGAGATCCCGGTAAAGAACGCGTCGAGCGGGGCGACCCCGAAGCCCGCATCGATCATGAAGCCGAGCCCGATCCCGACGAGCACGGTCCCAATCACGAGTGACAGCCACGCTCGCGCGGATCGGTAGGGAATCTCGACGTCCATATCTCGCGTCAAGGTCACCGGATGAAACTACCGGTGTCGGAGCAGGTGAGCGCCCGGGCCACGCCCGGGCCGCGACGCGGCGGCCGCCCCGTTGACCGGATGATGCCCCCGATTGAGCGAGCCTGGGCGAATCCTCGGAGGTGAGTCGGTGGACGAGCCTCAACCGCGTCCAGGAAGGAGACTGGTGACCATGTCGGCCAACCCCGCTCGTAGGCGCGCGAGGCCCGCGGGTATTGCCTCGGCGGGTGCGGTGCTGGCTCTCCTACTGTCGAGCATGGCGGCGTTGTCGAGCGTGGTGGCACCGGGAGTGCGAGCAGACGGCGCGGGGTCCGCGAACGCTGCCGGGTCCGCAGGCGTGTCCGGGTCGGCAGGCGTGGCCAGGTCCGCGGACGCTGCCGGGTCCGCAGGCGTGGCCAGGTCCGCAGGCGTGCAAGGGTCGGTAAGAGTCGCAGAGTCGCCGGGTGGCGTGGCACCGAGCTCAGCAGCCGACATAGGCGGCCTGATCGTGAAGATCGCTGAGTCCGGGGTGAGCGTGCTGGCCCTAGCCCGCGCATCCGAAGAGGCCCTAGCCCGCGCATCTCAAGAGGCCATGGCCGACGTCGCGGGATCGACCGACGTGTCAGTGGGTGCCGCCATCGCGCCGCAGACGCGCGTCCTGGAATTCGCCGAGCCGGTCACGCAGGCGCAGGCCGAGCAGGCTGCTGCGCAACTCCAATCGCGCGCTGACGTGGTGTGGGCAGAGCCCGATGTGCCGGTGCGCATCGCATCAACCACCCCGGTCATCCCCAGTGATCCGCTGTTCGCCCAGCAGTGGGACATGTGGGATGCCGACCGACCCGTTGGCGGCTACAGCGTCAAGGCACCTCTCATCTGGGGAACCACCACCGGATCACCCGATGTCGTTGTCGCCGTGATCGACACCGGCATACAGGAGCATCCCGACCTTGATGCCCAAGTGCTTCCCGGTTACGACTTCATTCGCGACATCGACCGTGCCAATGACGGCGACGCTCGCGACAGCGACCCCGCCGACCCGGGCGACTGGATCTCGGCAAGCGACAAGCTGAAGCCCGCGTTCAGCGAATGCCGCGTGCTTCCCTCCAGTTGGCACGGCACCCACGTCGCCGGGACCATCGCGGCTACCCAGGGCAATGCGGAGGGCATCTCCGGCGTAGCCCCGGGCGTGCGCATCCTGCCCGTTCGAGCGCTGGGTAAGTGCGGTGGCTACCTCTCCGATGTCATCGCGGCGATGCGCTGGGCGGCGGGTGACTCGATCTCCGGCGTACCGGCCAATCCGACGCCCGCACAGGTCATCAACCTCTCACTTGGCACGGCGTCACCGGACGCGCCATGCAGTCGCGCCCAGCAGGAGGCGATCTCCTTCGTGCGATCAAGGGGCACCGTCGTCGTGGCCGCGGCTGGCAATGACGCCAGCCCGGTGAGCGTCCAATCGCCGGCTGACTGTGCCGACGTAATCTCGGTGACTGCCACCTCGCGCACCGGTGCCCTCGCCTACTACGCCAACTACGGCCAACGCGAAGGTGACATCACCCTCGCCGCCCCGGGTGGCGACGCGCGGCTCGATACGCGCATCCTGTCGACCTTCAACTCCGGGCTCGAAGGCCCCGAGCAGCCCGGATACGCGCTCGCCCAGGGCACATCTGAGGCGGCACCGCACGTCTCAGCGGCAGCCGCCCTCCTCTACACCCTGGGCGTGACCGACCCATCCGCCGTCGAGCGACGCCTCATCGCCGCCGTCCAGCCGTTCCCCGACGATGTCGCCAATGCGTGTACGGCGACCCGCTGCGGAGCGGGCATCCTCGACCTCAGTCGGCTGACGGTAGACGAGCCGGTGGTCACTCCACCCCAATCCGTGAAGGACATCGCCGTGTCATGGAGATACGGCGCAGCCGCGGCGATCGCCGTGCTGCGCTGGCCCGCGCCATCGGGTGATGCGGCGACGAAGTATCGCTGGCGCGTGGCCCGTGCCGGTGGCGAATACGGCGACTGGACGCTCACGCAGCCACGATTGGCGCGCATACCGGGCCTACGACTGAATCGTGCCTATCGTGTGCAGATTCAGGCCGGCAACACCGCCGGATGGAGCGCTCCCACAACCGTGCGACTCCGGCCATGACCCCGGTGACTCAGCCCTCTCGGTTAGGGTCGGTCGCGTGAGACGTCGATTGAGCACAGCGAAGGTCTTGGTCGCGGGCATTGTCGGAGCCCTTCTCGTGAGCATGCTCCTCGCTCCTGCCGCGAGTTCGGTTGCCCCGGTGCCAGCCGCCGGTGTGCCGACGGCCCCTGCCACGTCGATCGACTCGGCAGACCCGGTGGCGACGCCGACATCCTCCGCGATCGGCTCGCCGGCGGATCCGCTCGCACAGGCCCTGTCGCGCTCCCGGCCGATCGACCTGCGGGCGGATGACCCCGACCTCACCGTCATCGCCGGCCTGAAGCGCGACAGCACCGCCCTCGATATCCGGGCGACCAAGGCATCGAATCCTGACGAAATCGAATACCGCGACTTCATGTCCCTGAGCGAAGCCGGACAGGCCTATGGTGCCAGCGCGGCCACCCTCAAGAAGTTGCGCAGCGCCGCCAAGCGCGCCGGCGTACGCGTGCAGGTCGACCCCTCACGCCTCCTCGCCCGCTTCACCGCGCCAGTATCCGTGTGGGAAAAGCTCTACGACAGCAAGGTGCGCGTGAGCCAGCCGACGGCAACGTATCCCTACCGCGTCTACTCGATCGTGAAGGACAAGCAGATCGCCGGCGCCCCGGCGATCTTCAAGGGCCTGGTGTCCGAGTGGGCCGCCATCTACATCCAATACGTCGCCTCTGCCGACGTGCCCGGCGTAGATCCGCAGCAGAAGACCGATCTCCAGGAGCTGGCAGCGTCGGCCGGATCGCCCCTGGCCTGGCCGACCAACACGGGCACGCTCCCGCCGGGCACCTGCGACGCCAAGGTGCTGCGAGACAAAGCCGTCTTTGCGCCCGCCCAGATCCGCAAGGCCTACCGATCGACATCGCTGTCCGCGCGTGGCATGCGCGGTGCCGGCACCAGCCTCACGGTGCTCTCCCTCGGTGGGGGCTTCGCACAGGCCGACCTCGACAGGGCAGCCGCCTGCTTCGGCTACAAGCAGCCACCCGTCAGCATCGCACTCGGCACGGGGCTCGCCGAGCCGTTCGTCAACGCCACCATCGAGACCCATCTCGACCTCATCACGGTGTCGTCAGTGATGCCCGAGGCCGAGACGATCAGATTGGTGGAGGTATCCGAGGCGCAGATCAGCATCATCGACGGCCTCGCTCGCTCGCTCAACGCCGATGGCAAGGGCACCGACTCACCCGACGTCGTCTCCATCTCCTACGGCATGTGCGAGTCGCAGTTAGTGCCCTACATGAAGCCCTATCTCGCGCTGAGCGAAGACCTCCTGCGCATGGCGGCGCTGGTCGGCACCAGTGTCATCGCTGCAGCGGGCGACTACGGCTCGTCGATGTGCGGTGCGCAGGAGGCCCTCGAAGTAGGTCCCACCGTGTGGTACCCGGCGAGTTCGCCATGGGCGACCGCCGTGGGCGGGACCAGACTCGAGATCACCGCCGAAAACACCCGCGCCAACGAAGTCGTGTGGAACGACTATCCCTTCGTGGGAGGTCCCGCCGCGACTCCGCCAACGGCGGCGGGAGGCGGCGGCCCGAGTTCGATCTTCGCCCGACCCTGGTATCAGGGCGGGTCGACGCCGGCGGGCCCGCGCGCGGTACCCGATGTCGCGCTCCTCGGCGCGATTCGACCGGGGTGGCCGATCGTCTACGGCGACCAGGTCTTCACCGTGGGTGGCACGAGCGGCGGTACGCCGTTCCTGGGAGCCAACCTCGCCTTGATGGCCGCACAGCAGAGCGTGAATGGCTATCCGGGATTCGGCTTCGTCAATCCGTGGCTCTACAAGGCAGCCGCCAAGACCCCATCGCCCTTCTACGACGTCACGATCGGCGCCAACAGCGTCCAGATGATCGGATGCTGCTCCGCCTACGCCGGATACGACATGGCGAGCGGTCTGGGCGTGCCGATGATGGATGCGCTCTTCAAGTCGATTCCCTATCCGGCAGGCTAGCCGGCACGCAGTGCCTTGATGCGCGACTCCATGTCGTCAAGCGTCGCATCGAAACTCTGCCACAGTTCAGGACCGTCCTCCTGGCGCTCGTGCAGGAGCTCTTCGGCCACGACGAAGGAGGCAGCCTGGAGCGCATCGGTGAGGAGCACGGCCGCATCAGAAGGGTCCACGTGGGGTGCGGGCCGCTCCCACAGGCCGTGCGGCTCCGTTGCCGCAGCGGACACCGCGGTCAGCGCGCCTAGCCGCTCACGGTCCACCGTCGTACGCGCGTCGGTTGGGTCGCGACCCTCACGCACGGCGGCGGCGTAGGCGCGGATGGCACTGGCCATGCGCTCAAGGGCGTCGAGAGCCGTGAGACTCGAGTGACGGGGCCGCGTCGTGGCAACGATCAGCACCCACACGCCGGCAAGCACGGTGAAGGCCACTCGCGTGACGATGCCGGATTCGGCTTTGGCGTCGTCGAGGAACTCGTACATCAGCACGAAGTTGGTGATGCCCACGACCGCCACCGGGTAGTTGGCCCAGATGTAGCCGATGAACAGGTAGGACGCGACCCCGATGGCCAGGATCGACACGATGACCCGGAGATTGACTGCGTCGGCCACGAAGACGAAGCCGATGGTCGCCACGATGCCGACGAGCGTGCCCATCACGCGCATGAACACACGCGTGACAGTGCCCGACAGGTCAGGCTTCGTGACCCAGGCCACGGTCATGGGCAACCAGTAGGAATGCGGCACCGAGATCAGCAGCGCCACGAGGTTGGCGATGCCGAAGGCGACGCACAGCCGCACCGCGTGCTCGCGCACGGGGTCACCAGCCGCCCAGTGCTCGCGCAAATTCGGCATGACGGGTGGATTGACGATGCGCGGCGGCGAAAGCTCGGATCGGCGCCCGATCGGCCACGGCTTCTCCAGTCGCGCGGCAGCATCGCGAAGCGGCTGCGCGAGGTCCTCCGCTAGCACGCGCAGTCGCTCGTTGGGGGCCGTGCTGGTGAGTGCCTCGAGCGCTGCGAGCGGCGTAGCGACATCTCGGGAGAGCGGACCCACCAGGGAGTCGCCGATGCGCCTGGCGACGAGCCCGCTGGCCTGCGCAAGCCGTACCGCATAGTCCTCGTCCCGCTCTTTGAGGGCGAGCAGTGCAAGCAGGACAAGCCGTGTGCGCTCGAGGTCGACGATGAATCCGTTGATCCACTCGGCCGTGGCACCGCGCATGCCCATGTGGTCGGCGACCGTGCGCGCGACCATCGCCTCGACAGCGACCGTGGGAGCGGTCATCTCTAGAAGGCTGCGGTGAGTCGCCTCGGCGTAGGCGCGGTAGGCCCGGGCCACGGTCAGCCGTCCCATGATGATGCGCTTGAAGGGAGTCGCCGCTAGAGCGAAGACGATGTATACCGCGCCGCCCACGAGGACAAGGCCGAAGTCAAGGAATGCAATGCCGGTGCCGATGACATCGCCTCCGAAGACGGCGAAGAGGACGAGGGTGAGCGTGCCTATCAGGCCGCCGCGGGCACCGAGTGCCCCCGCGTATCCGCACGCGAAGGCAATGGCGAATCCGATGACGATGTGCAGGACGTCGTTGCCTGACACCAATCCGCCGATCAGGGTGCCAAGCGCGCTCCACAGCGTGCCCCACGCCATCGACCTCAGGCGGCGGCCCGGTGAGTCCGCGCTATCGGCGAGCGCGGCGAAGAGCGCGCCGATGCCCAGGCTGAGGCCCTCCGCGATCAGGCCAACCTGATGGCCGACGGCCATTAGCACGATCAGGACAACGCCCGTGCGAATGCCGCCGATGACGTCGACGTGGGCCCTCTGCACGCGGATGCACTCCCTCAGCGCAGCCGCCGCGGCATGCCTGTTGACTGACGACACGTCCCGAGTATGGCCTACGCGGTGATACCGTTGGGTTTCGCGCAAAGGACGTCGGCTGCCGAGGCGACTCCTGAGCCGCCCCGGGCTCAGCGAAGGCCAACTTGAAGGGGTATCGACATGCATCGGTCACGAGTGGGGGCTCTCAGCGCTGCGGCCGTACTCGCCCTGTCACTGGGTTTGTCCGCGTGCGGGGGAAGCAACTCTGGCGGAAGCTCCATCGGCGACAGCGCGGCCAAGCAGCAGCTGATTGACGAACTCGTTGGTGAACTCGAGTCGGGTGGCGCCGTGCCCCCCGACCAGGTGGCCTGCATCAAGGAAGGCTTCAACGACTTCTCGGTCGAGGAGTTGACCGTGCTGCGCGACAGCGAAGCCGACACCGAGGTGCCGACCGAGCTGCAAGACAAGATCCTCAACCTCATCACCGGGTGCGTGCTGGGCGAATCCGCCTCACCCGCGGCTTCCTAGGAGACAGACATGACACGACGTATCGCGCTCGCTGCCTCAGCGGGCATCTGTGCCCTCGGCCTCGTTCTCACCGGCTGCGGCAGCGCCGGCGGTGGAGACAAGGACGCCCTGGTCAACAGCCTCATGGAGGAGTTGACGACCAACGGGTCCGTTACCACCGAGCAGGGCGACTGCGTACGCGGCAAGCTCAACGAGCTGTCCGTCGACGAGTTGACCGCGCTCAACAACGACAGCACCGGGGATGCCGCGGTCACCCCCGAGCTCGAGGAGAAGATCACCGGCATGCTGATGGAGTGCTTCACCGCGGGCTGAATCAAAGCGATTTGCGGGCCCTCAGCGTGTAGGTCATCGGCAGTCGCTCGCGTCCCTCGGCCAGGTGCCACTCCCCATGCGCGTCCTCGACCAACTTGCCAGGCAATGCCTCCCACGGGGCGCTGTCGTGCTCGATGAGCAGCTCGATGACGAGCCCCTGGTCGAGCAGTGCCGTGACCGTCTCTCCGATCCCGTGGTTCCATGAGTGCGAGATGGACGCACGAAACTTCGTGTCGGTCTCCAGATACGACCCGTCGTAGTCGTCGGTGATGGGTGCAGCGACCTCGAAGTAGGGATAGCGCACAGCGAGGTCGTCATCGACGTTTTCGTCCAGGGACCACAGCATGGGGTGTCCCTCGCGAATGAAGAGGAATCCGCCTGGCTTGAGCAGGTCGCTAACCACCGCTGACCAGCGCCGCACGTCGGGCAGCCAGCACAGCGCACCGATGCCGGTAAAGACGAAGTCGAAGCGGCCGGCGCCCAGCACCTTAACGGCGTCGTAGGCATCGGCCTGCACGAAGTCGATGTGAGTGCCGGTGGCGTCTGCCAGTCGCTGGGCCTCGGCCAGCGAAGCGCCCGAGAAGTCCAGGCCGGTCATGGTCGCGCCCAGTCGCGCCAGTGAGAGCGTGTCGGTGCCGATGTGGCACTGCAGATGCAGGCCGCGCATGCCGGTGATCTCGCCGAGGAGAGGAAGGTCGAAGGTAACGACGTCGGACAGGTAGGACGAGTCGTCGAGGAAGTTCTGCACCTTGTAGCCAGCGGCCCGCGCATGGGCGGGGGCTCGCTCATCCCAGGCGGCGAGGTTGTCGGCGCGGTAGGCGGCCAACGGATCGGCGCCGGATGGTGTGGCCTTGGCCATGATTCCTCCTCGGAGAGTCATCCTAGGTTGGCGACAGCGGACGACCCCCGTCAGATGAACCTGGGCCTTGGCGCCAATGCTGGACATGGGCGGGTCGGCACGACAGGCTTAGTGGGTGTCCGCCGAGGGCCCGCCCACTGATAGCGGTGCGGTTGGCATCCCTGTGAGCCCGGCGCCCAAGCGCAAAGGGGGCTGGAAGTCGTGGCTGCCTAAGGTCCTGCTCACCCTCGCCGGGCTCGCGCTCGCCTACTTCATCTTCACCTACATGGCCAGCAACTTCAGCGGCTTCGCCGAGGGTGTGAAGGCAGCGTTTAGCATGCCCTTGCTCTGGACGGTGGCGGCCATTCTCGCGGCCGTGTTTGCGATCCTGGTGTATCCGCTGACGGCCCTGGCAGCGATACCGCACCTGGGCTACGGCCCGGCGTTTGTTGATCGGCAGGGCGGGTTTGCGATTTCGACGACCATTCCCTTCGGTGGCGGGCCCATCGCTGTGGGCACGCAATACGCGATCCTCGCCCGCTACGGCGTGCAGCAGCGACTTGCGGCAGCGGCTGTGGCCGCTGACGCCATCTGGACCTACCTCATGACGTTCGGCGCTCCGGGGGTCGCCCTCATCCTGCTCTGGATCTTCGAGCGCCGGTCGCTCTCGGGCGACGAGTGCGGTCCAGTTTCGTGCCAGACGATCGACATTGTCTGCATGGTTACGGGCGTCATCTGCCTGGTCTCCATGGTGGCCATTGCCTTCGTGCTTCGTAGCCGGACCAATGCGCGCAAGGTTGGCGAGTTCGCTCAGGGTGCAATCGGTGGGGTCTTCCGCTTCGTCAAGAAGACTCCACCCAACGTCGCCGACTCGGTTGTCGGGTTCAATGACACCGCGGCCGAGATGGTGGGCAAGCGCTGGATTCCGCTCACTGTGACCAATGTCCTTGCTCAATTGGCGCCCGTTCTCGTGATCATCGCGGCCCTGCGCGGGGTCGGTGCCGAGGGCATCACGGTGCTGGAGATCTTCGCGGCCTTCTCGGTTGCCCTCGTGCTCACCACCGTGCCGCTCGCCCCGGGGGGAGCGGGCACGGTCGATGCTGCTCTCATCGGCATGCTCGTGGCCTTCGGCGCGGACTACTCCGCGGCTGTTGCCGCTGACGTCATCTGGCGAGCCTTCTGCTTCCTGCCCCAGATGCTGATCGGGTGGATCGCCGTCGGCGTTTTTGCCTTGCAACGTCGAATGGCAGCGCGCCGGGCCGCGCACCCTGCGGGGTAGGCGTGGCCTGGAGGGTTGTCGCTGTCGTGGCAGCCGTGGCCATCGTGGTCGCGTACGCCGGACTCTCTGGCGTGTGGGTGTCCACCAATGCCGGGTGGTATCTCTCGCTGCCTCGGCCCTCATGGCAGCCTCCCGACCCCGTCTTCGGTCTCGCGTGGGTCTACAACTTCACCATCCTGGGCATCGTCGGTGTGGTGCTCGCGTTGCGGATGCTGCCGCAGCCGCTCATCGCCTACCTCGTCGTATTCGCCATGTCGGTCACGGCCGCCATCCTGTGGGCCTGGCTTTTCTACGTTGCGCACCACCTCGTGGCGGCGGCGCTGTGCCTGTCGGTGTGTGCACTGCTGACCGTCGCGATGGTGGTGCTCGCCTGGCGCGAGGAGTGGTGGTGCGGGGCGCTCCTGCTGCCCTACCAGGCCTGGCTCATCGTCGCCGCCAGCCTGTCTTGGGGATACGTCGTGCTCACGAGGAGTTAGCCCACCCACGCGGGTGGCGCCGGGGTCTCTTTCGAGTCGCATGAGCACGGCGGGTACGTCTACCGTCAATGCATGCCCACCATCGCTTCCCGCATGACCGCGCTCGCGCTCATCACCGCTGGCCTGGTCATGGTTGTGGGATGTGCTTCCGGCGACGACGAAGTCGCACCCGCCGAGCCCTCGATGCCGATGCCGATGTCGACACCGACGCCGAATTCGAGTGCTAGTTCGAGCGCGACGTCGAGCCCGGGCTCCAGCGTGGCTTCCCCGAGCGACGCAAGCGATGCGGCAAGCCCGTCTGCGAGCCCTGCCGCGGTCGATCCGGCATACACGGTGGCCGACGCGATCGTCGACCAGCTCAACACCATTCCTCCTGCGGCGCTGACATCCGAAGTCGTCACCATCGCTGTGAGCCCGCAGCTGCGGCAGGTCGCCTCCCAATACGGGGTCACCACCGAGATAGACGTCAGGGGTGCCGATGTCAGCATCAGTGTCGAGAGCGAGCGACTGGTGTGCCGGGTGACGGTCGCCGACCCGCCGGAGACAACGCTGGCTCTGTCGTGCAAGAAGCGGCGCTGACCTAGGACACGACGCCGTAGCGGTGTCGCATGACCGCCGCGATAGCGGTATCGAGATGCGCACCGGTGAGTTCGGGTCCATCACCCAGGGGCCTGCCCATGAGCAGCAGGGGCACGACCTCTCCGGTGGCGCCGTGCTCCGGCGGGGCGTAGTCCGCGACGGGCAGCAGTTGCACGCCGTTGCGCTCGTAGAACGCGATGCGTCGTATATGCTCCGCGTGGCCGGGCTCACCCGCCGGATCCTCGACGTCGAGCAGGAGTGCGGTGCGGCCCTGGCAGGTGAGTCGATCCACCAGGCCGCCGAGCAGACATGCTCCATGACCAGAACTCCGGCGCGAGGAGTCGATGGCGAAGTAGCGCACGAAGGTGAAAGTCGTGTCGCCGAGATGCCGGATGAGCGCGAAGCCCGCGGGGCCGTTGTCCTCGAGCACGAGGAGTTCCTCGTCGGCTCGGTGCCCGCTGACGCTCGACCAGTCGGCGCGCACCGAAGCGGGGAACGATGTCTCGTAGATGCGGCGCACCGCATCGTCATGGCGCGCGGCATCGAAGGCGACCAGCGACGCTGGGCGATCGCGCTGAGTAGGAGGTGGCGAACCCTCAGACGAGGGCTCGCTCGTCGGGCGGTCAGCCCGCGGGCCGATCCAGGTCGACGTGTCGGAATCCCACGTACGCCCCGGCACGATCTCCTTCTTGGCGACGCGCTCGGAGGGCGTGCGTGGCAGGTCGCCGCGCACCTCCCAGTAGCGCGGCACCTTGAAGCGCGCAATGCGCTCGAGGCAGTGCGCGTGCAGTTCCGGCACGATCTCGGGCGCGTCGTGATCGTTGGTGAGTACGACATACGCCTTCACTTCCTCGCCGCATATGTCATCGGGCACGCCCACGACGGCCGCGAGGCGCACGGCCGGGTGCGATACGAGGGTGTCCTCGACCTCACGCGCAGCGATGTTTTCGCCGGAGCGGCGTACGACGTCCTTCACTCGACCGACGAGCCAGATGTAGCCCCGCTCGTCCTGGCGGGCGAGGTCGCCGGTGTGCAGCCAGCCACCGCGGAAGGCGCGTGCGGTGGCTTCCGGCTCGTCGTCGTAGCCGGCCATCATCCCTGCCCCGCGCAGGGTGAGTTCGCCGATGGCACCGGCAGGGAGGGGTTGGTCATCGGCATCGACGATGCGCGCCTCGCGACCAGCCTTGGGGCGGCCGATGGTTCCGGTGCCGACGCATTGGTCATGGTCGTCGTCGGTGACGTGGATGTCGCCGCCGGTCTCGGTCATGCCGAAGACCTCGAACCATGGCACGCCCCAGCGCTCTTCCAACTCGCCATGTCGCGCGGGCGGGATTGCCGAGCACTGGATGACGCGCACGCGATGGTCGCGGTCGAGGGGACTCGGCGGCGTTGTCAGCATGAGCACGGGCATGGAGGCAACGCAGTAGAAGTAGGTGGCGGAGTGCTCGCGCAGTCGGTCCCACACCGTGGCGGGGTGGAAGCCGTCGAGGACCACGACCGACGCTCCGCTGACCAGGCCCGCGGCGATGTTCCACTGCGGATCCATGTAGGACATCGCCTGCGCCGTGAGCATCCGGTCGTCAGCGGTGAGGCGCGGGAAGCCGGTGACCAGGCTGGATGCGAGGTAGAGCCAGTAGTCGTGCGAGAGTTGGCAGCCCTTCGGATGCCCGGTGGTGCCGGAGGTGAACTGCACGTTGGCCAGCGACGTTGGATCGGGCTCGACGGGTAGCGCAATGGCATTGGAAGGCGCACCCGTCAGGTCGGCGATGTCGATGATCGGGGTCGACACCGGTGAGATCGATCCCGCGAGTTCGGGTGTCGTCACGACTGCGACGGACCGGGACTTGCCCAGGATCCATGCGGCGTCGTCATGCCGGCTCTTCACGCTCAGCGGCACCATGGTGGCGCCTATTCGCGCGAGGGCCAGCCAGATGAGCGAGTACTGCGGACGGTTGTGCAGCATGACGGCGACGCGATCGCCGGGCGCGATGCCTCGCGCATGAAGGTGCCGGGCCAGGCGTTCGGCGGAGTCGGCGACCTCGGCGAAGGTGAGCGAAGCTGACGTCTGCGGCTCCGGGCCCTCGCGCAGGTCGAAGATCCAGGCCGTGCGATCGGGCCAGAGTTCGGCGGCGCGACGTACAGCCTGGGGAAGACTGCGCGGATCGTCGGTCATACAGGTCAGGTCGTGCGGAAGCGGGCGGCCGCGGCATCGTTCTCGCCCGAGTCAAGGGTGGCGAGAGCTGCCTCGACCTCGGCATCGAGTGCCTGCTGGACGGTCGACTGCATGCTGTCATCAATGAGGCGCTTGGCCAGGCGCAGCGCGATGGGCGGCTTGGCGGATATTTCGCCCGCGATGTGAAGGGCGGTGTTCTCGTGGGCACCCACGGGCACCACGCGCGTCACCAGGCCCAGTGCTAATGCGCGATCGGCGTCGAAGCGCCCACCGAGCAGCGTCAGCTCCTTCGCGCGGATGATGCCCACCATGCGCGGAAGGAGGGCGGAGATGCCGTTGGTGCCGCTCAGCCCGACGTCGACCTCGGGAAAGCCGAAGATCGCATCCTGGGTGGCGATCACCAGATCACAACCGAGGGCGAACTCGGCGCCGGCACCGAGTGCATAGCCGTGCACGGCCGCGATGACCAGGCCAGGGAATGACATCGTGCGGCGCGTGACGTCCTGCAGTCGCTGCAATCGCGCGCGTGCCTGGTCGCGACTCTCCTGGAGCGGGGGCTCCTTGAGGTCCCATCCCGCGCAGAACGCCGCGCCGTTGCCAGCCAGAACGATCACCCGCGACTGATCGGCCTCTGCGCGATCGAAGGCCTCGAGGATTCCGTCGACGAGAGCGGGCGTCACCGCGTTCAGACGCCGTGGCCGATTGAGGCGGATGACGCTGATGCTGTCGCCCTGCGACTCGTAGTCGACCTCCATGTAGGGAGGCTACCGCGCGGTGGTTCGCGACCGAAGGCCTAGCCGTACCAGACCAGCGGGCAGCGCACCTCGGCTGCCGGCACCTTGAGCTTGGTCAGGTATCGGGTGATGGGTTCGTGTACGCACGGGGTGGTACGGCCGTAGATGATGTGATGCGTTCCCCCGTAGCGGACGAGGCCGGCGCCCGTGAATGCCTCGACCATTTCGAGAGCAGCCGACCAGGGGGTGCGGTTGTCGGCGATGGAGTTGGCGATGAGCGGCGGGGTGCTCAACGTGATGGGCACCGTGATCTGGCCGAGCGGCCGGCCAAGGGACGGCAAGCCGGCGCACTGGGCACCTTCGCGCAGGGCCGACTGGGCCACCGGAACGCCGCCGGAGCGAAAGCCCTCCTCGGCGATGGCCGTGAGTTGGTCGATGCTCGGACGGTCGGGCATGTCGGCGCAGTTGACGTAGGTGTAATGCGGGTCGAACCAGGCGCTTGCGCGAGCTGCGCGCTTGATGGAGCGGGAAGACCGCTTGGAAGCAGCGTCGTACAGCCTGTCGATGAGATAGCGGGCGCTGCTCCAGGTGGTCTGGAAGGAAGCCCACTGGATGATGCTGTAGCCGGCTTCCCAACGGTTGAGGCGGCCACCTTCGTAGGGCAGCGTCTTGGTGTCGAGCGCGCTGAAGACGACCGCGTACTTGCGCCGGTATTCGGGCCCGAAAGCGTCGAGCATGGTGTTGATGGCGGCGGGGTCGTCCCAGGTGTGCTCACGGGACCATAGCTCGATCGTCGAGACCGGTGAGATGACTCCGTCGAGCAAGAGGGCGCGCACGCGGCTGGGGAAGTACTGCGCGTAGGCACGGCCGACGGTCGACCCATAGCTCATCCCCCAGAACGACAGTGTCTCCTCGCCCAGCGCCTCGCGGAGGGCGTCGACGTCGTGCACGATCTGCCAGGTGCCGACGTAGGGAGCGGTGTCGCGGTTCAGCTTCAGGCAGGCGGCTGCGGTCGCTGCCTGGGCCTTCACGAATTTGGTGACCCATGCCTTCCAGTCGACGGGGCCGGTCGGCGCAGCATGCGGCGACTTGCCGTTGCACCCGCTGATTACCGGTTGCGACATGCCGACGCCGCGTGGATCCCAGGCGACGAGGTCGAAGCGTTCGCGCACCTTGGTCGGAAGCAGGCCGTAGACCCAGGAGATGTTGCTCAGCGCCGCGGATCCCGGGCCGCCGGGGTTGAAGGTGAGGACTCCTCTGCGCTTGCCGGGGCTCGAGGCCGGGATCCGTGCCACGGCGATGTCGTAGGTGCCGGCGACCCTCTTCGATCCCCAGTCGCGGGGGACCACGAGTGTGGCGCAGCGTGCGGTGCTCGGCATCGACGAGCCGCATGAGCGCCAGTTGAGGGCCGGTGGCGTGTAGGGGATCGCCGTGGGGGCGCTGGCCGCCAAGGTGGCAGGAATCGTGGTCGCGGTGCGCGAAGCCGACGATGCCGAGACAGGGGGAGCATCGCTTGACGGCACGAGGGCCTGTGACGGGGTAGCGCTTAGCGCCAGGCTGACAGATCCGGCGATGATCAGCGTGAGGGCGCGGCGCACCCGATCATGCTAGGTGCTGGGCGACGCCGATGACGCCCTGAGCGGTGAAACCCTGACGCGAGTGTGCACGTGTGCCGGCGACACGCCGTGTTCGGCAGGCATAAGCGCACACTCGGCATACGGGGTATACCGTTGTGATATGAGTGATAACAATGCACGTCATGCCGCGGTACAGCGCTTGCAGCGCAAGCGCGGCTTCATAAACTACGTGGTGGGGGCGATTGGCGTCTCCATCCTTATGGTGATCATCTGGTTCCTGAGCGGTCGCGGCTACTTCTGGCCAGCGTGGGTCATGGGCGGCTTTGCCATCGGACTGATCTTCATGTGGATCGGGGTATTCACCAATAAGCCGATCACCGAAGACGAGATCCAGCAGGAGATGAATAAGGGATCGTAGGTAGCCTCGCCGCATGAGCCCCCTGGTCGTTGCGCATCGCGGCGCCAGCGGTTACCTGCCCGAAAGTACCCTTGAGGCGATGGCCCTCGCCCACGGTCAGGGTGCCGACGCGGTGGAGTGCGATGTCGTCCTGACCAAGGACGGCCACGTGCTCGTCAACCATGGCCTGTGGCTCGACGGGGTCAGCGACGTGGCACGCAAGTTTCCGGGGCGCGCCCGTGCCGACGGCCATTTCTACGCTCTGGATTTCGCGCTTGACGAGATCTTGACCCTTGAGGTCACCGACCGCTATCGCGTCGAAGATGGCCGAGAGGTCCCGGTCTTCCCCGATCGCTTTCCCCTCTGGCAATCCGACTTCCGCTTCCACACCCTCCAATCGCAACTGGAGTTGATCCGCGGACTGGAGCGCAGCACCGGTCGCTCCATGGGTGTCTTCGTCGAGTTGAAGACCCCCTGGTGGCACGAACGCGAGGGAGTCGACCTCGTGCGGCCGACCCTCGACGCCCTGGCGAGTGCGGGCTACCGCACGCGTGACGATCAATGCTGGGTGCTGAGCTTCGATCCACGCGCGCTCGAGCGAATCCGCTGTGGGACAGGGCTGGCGGCGGGGGTAGACCTTCCGCTGACGCAGTTGATCGCCGAGGTGGGTAGCGACGAGACCTACGAGCAGGGCCCTGACGGGTCATGGCGCCGCTACGACCACGCGTGGATGCACGAGCCCGGTGAGATGCCGCGGATACGCGCGTACGCCGATGCCATCGGACCGGACTACCACGACCTTGTGCGCGTCGAGAGTCACGTCGTAGCAAGCAACGGCATGGCAGCAGCCGCGCACGATGCGGGGCTGCTGGTGGCCCCGTGGGCCCTACGCGCCGATCAACTACCACCGTGGGCTTTGAGCATGAACGATGTGCTTGAGGTATTGATAGGTCAGGTGGGTGTGGACTCGGTGACGACAGACTTCCCCGACATCGCTCGCGCATTCGTCGATCGCTTGGGCTGATACACCCTCGGTAGTCAGATCCTCGTCAACGCCTTAGCACGAGGCCAGCATTGACTGAACGGATGATCAAGTGACCGGCTCAGCCCTGTTTGTGCATGGCAAGTCCCTTCATGGTGGCGCAGGAAGTGCTCCCAGGCGTGATGCCTCCCGGAGTGCTCCGACCTCGGTCGCCGAGCCCCTTCGGCAATGAGATGTCATGAAAAGTCGACACCTGGGGCGTTAACAGGGGTCTCATGGTGCAGGGTGGGGCAATGACATCCCCTCGCCGTGAGATCGCCCTCATTCGTCGTGCCGCCGGCGCCCTTGCCGTCGGCGCCCTTGTCGTCGTGCCCGTGACGGCCTGCTCGGGCAACCAGAATCAAAACCAGGACCAGAACCAGAACCAAGACCAGAACCAGAACCAGAACGACCAAAACCAGAATCAGAATCAGTAGGGCGACGCGTCAGCGCTTGAGGTCAGTGACGATCTGCTGGCTGGCGAAGCGACCGGGTGCACCGATGACGCAGCCGCCTGGGTGCGTGCCCGACCCGCACTGGTAGTAGCCGCGGATCGGCGTGCGGTAGTCGCTGTATCCGGGGGCGGGTCGGAAGAAGTACATCTGGTGCGGGAAGAACTCCCCGGCGTAGATGTTTCCCTCCGATAATCCGGTCTTGGCCTCGATGATGTCCGGTGAGACGATCTCGCGTTGGAGCACGAGGTCGTTGAAGTTGGGGAAGAAGCGCTGCATGGTGGCCTGCACGCGGTCAGCCATATTCTCCCGTTCGGCATCCCAGCTGCTGTCCTTGAGTTGGTACGGCGTGTACATCACGTAGCACGACATCACATGCTTGCCGGGGGGTGCCATGTCAGGGTCGATGAACGACTGGATCGACGCGTCGATGTAGGGGTGCTCGCTATACCAGCCGTACTTCGCGGCATCGTAGGCGCGCTCCATGTATTCGACCGAGGGCGCGATGTTGATGAATCCGCCGTATTGGTCGGTGCGGTCGCCGAACGCGGGGTAGTGAGGGACGCCATCGAGCGCGAAGTTGACCTTGGAGGTGATGCCCTGGAAGCGGAAACGCTGGATCGTCTCCACGAGGTCGGCGGGCAGCTCCCGCGGGTCGGCGAGCTGGAGGAAGGTGCGCCGCGGGTCGAGCGAGCTCACCACGATCGGCGCGCGGAACTCGGTGCCGTCATCGAGCACGACCCCACGGACCTCGCCGCCGTCAGTGATGAGTCGCGTGACGTGCGAGTCGAGGCGGATCTCCGCGCCGTACGCCGTCGCCGCGCGTGCGAGCACCTGGGTGAATCCGCCATTGCCGCCCTTGTGGAAGGACCACGAGCCGCCGATGCCGTCATGCTCACCCATGGAAAGGTAGAGCCAGTTGATGCCCGAGCCAGGCGACATGGGACCGAGTTTGATGCCGACGCAGGCGGCCGAGCAGATGGTCGCCTTTATGATATCGGACTCGAGGTAGTCGTCGACGAAGTCGGCGATGCTGCCGGTGAGTAGCCGCACCGTGTCGTGGAGGAGCTTCTTGTCCGCGTTGCCGAGGTGCTTGACGAGCCATGCCATCCGCTCGGTATCGGCGGGGTCGTCGCTGAAGAGATTGGGCGGGATGCTATCGAAAAGCGGGCGCACGAATTGCCGCACGCGTGCAGTGTCATGCTCGAAGCGCTCCATGCCGTCCACGTCGGCCTTCGAGTGACGAGCGATCTCGGCTCGGTTGACCGCGGCGTCGGGCCCGATGAGGAAGTAGTCGCCGTTGGCCATCGGAGCGAAGTGCGAGCGCATGTAGAGCGGCATGAATCCGAAGCGCACGAGGTCGAGCTCGGCGATGATCTCCGGGCGCAGCAGGCTCAGGGCGTAGGAGAACGTCGTGAAGTTGAAGCCGGGTCGCAGCTCCTCGGTGATCGCCGCGCCCCCCACGATGTGGCGTTGCTCGAGCAGGAGGACCCGCTGGCCCGCCTTGGCGAGGTAGGCGGCGTTGGTGAGGCCGTTGTGACCGCCACCGATGACGATCGCGTCGTAGGCATGGAGATCGGACATCTCAGGCCGTCTTCCTCTCGGGGTTGTAGAAGGGCAGGGTCGTAACGGTGGCGCGCACGTTGATGTACTCGTGGTTGACCGTCTGTTCGATGAAGACCTCGGCACCGGGCTCGGCGTACTTCGGCTTGACGCGCGCGATGCCGATGTGGCACTGGAGCACGGGTGAGTACATGAAGCTCGTCGCGTAGCCGATGCGCTTGTCCCTGTCGTTGTAGATCATCGTCTCCCACGAGACGGGGATCTCGTCGGGGATCGCGAGCAAGCCGTTGCCGTCGAAGAGTTCGTAGAAGTCCTGCCATGACACGGTGATGCCGACGGTCCGCCACCGCGATGTGCCCTCCATGCGCTCGCGGATGATCGCGTCGCGCCCAATGAAGGGGCGCGTTGGATCGTCGATGCCCTTGAGCAGCCAGGCGAGCCCGAGCTCGTCGGGGGTGAAGCGCTCGTCGTCGGTGAATGCGTAGCGACTGGAGCTGAACTCCACGTTGATGAGCGGCAGGCCGGCCTCGATGCGCGTCATGCCGAGCGCCTCGTCGCCGTAGGGGCGCAGGGCGTGGGGGCGGCCGGCCTCCATGAGGGCGTCGAAGACCCGCAGCGCGTCACCGGCCGGGATGAACAACTCGTAGCCCAGGTCGCCGCTGAAGCCGGTGCGGCTGACGGTGACGGGGGTGTCGGCGATCTTGGTCTCGGCAAAGGCGAAGTAGCGCAGGTCGGAGATGTCCGGGGTGAGGGCCTCAAGGATCGCGCGTGAGCGCGGTCCCTGGATCGCGATCGAGGCGTAGTCCTCACTGCAGTCAATGATCTCGACGTTGAAGGGGCGCGCGAGCTGGCGAAAGTAGCCGAGATTGGGCTCCGCCGCGGTGAGGAGGAACTCATCGGAGGAGAAGCGGAAGATGACACCGTCCTCCATGACGCAGCCCGCGTCGTCGCACCAGATCGTGTACTGCGCGCGCCCGGGCTTGAGCGGGCGGATGTCGCGGGCAAAGACGTAGGAACAGAAGCGCTCCGCATCGCGGCCGCGAATCCAGTATTTGTGGAGCGGGGAGGTGTCGAAGAAGCCAGCGCCATTGCGCACGGCGAAGTACTCGTGCTTGGTCGACAGGTCGTAGCGCAGCGCGGAGAGGTAGCCGGCCCAGTTGCCCCAGGCCTGCGTCTGACTCAACTCCTCCAGACGCTCGTGGAACGGCGTGTGCTTGAGCATGGGTCCTCCTGGCGGACACGGTCGCGGGGCGTCGGGGTGCGCCACCTCGCCCTTCAGCCTAGAGGGCTATTGGACAACCGCGCAATAGGGTTTACCGTGCTGCCATGGCCCGGATGAGCCCGCAGCAGCGCCGCGAGGCCATCGTCGCGGCGACCGTGGCCGTCATGGAGAGGCGCGGAATCGCTGCGACGACGGTGCGCGACGTCGCCGCCGAGCTCGGGACATCGAGCGGTCTTATCCACCACTACGTCGACTCGATGGATGACCTCCTCGCCAAGGCATTCGCTCAAGCGGCGGGGGATGACTTCGAGCGCACACGGGCCGCGGTCGAGTCGGGCGCGGATCCGATCGAGCGGCTTACCCTCTTCTTTGCCACCTACGCGCCGGCAGAGGATGACATCGGCATGCAGCTGTGGCTCGACGGTTGGGCAGAGGCAGCGCGGCGACCGGCATTGCAGAAGACCTCGCGCCATCTCAATGTTCAGTGGCACGCCCTGCTTGCGGGCATCATTCGCGACGGCGTGGCCATGGGGGTCATGTGGTGCGATGACGTGGATGGGGCCGCATGGCGGATCCTGTCGCTGCTCGACGGATTGACGCTTCAGGTAGTCGCCCACGGCGCGGTCCTGTCGATGGCCCAGGTGGACGCCTGGTCGCGTGCGGGTGCGGAGCGCGAGCTCGGACTGGCGCCGGGCGCACTGGCGGGCGACGGGGTGGGGATGACCAGGGATCGGGCATACCCCTAGCCTGCCCCTGCGAGCCAGCAGCCGGTGGAGGCGACCGTCACTCTCGCGTCGCCGCCTAGCGCCCGTGGGGCCGCAGTCGCAGGGCCACGGCAGGGGGCTAGGGCTTGGGCAGCGATGCCCAACACAGGACGCCGAGATAGACGCGTACGACGATGTTGACCCACAGCAGCAGGGCGAAGACCAAGACGATGCCGCCCGACACGTTGGGATTGATGAGGGACCCCACGTAGGTGTAGAGCAGGACGAAGTTGCAGCCGACCGTCA